>OFDN01000019.1_pt1 | contig 222829 bp, 164 predicted proteins | sample 1520971 | NCBI WGS metagenome assembly OFDN01 (sample SAMEA94257418, study PRJEB24077) | hot springs metagenome | biome: Aquatic biome; feature: Geographical feature; material: Water | place: India | collected 2012-06-12 | depth 5 m
CCGGAGCTGGTGGGCATCTATGGAACCAGACCCACAGCTCACGCTGTGGGCTACTTTCTTCCGCACCTCCGGTGCTAAGGATCGGGTTTGAAGACACGCCCTAATCGTTTCTCGAAATCTCGGCGCCCGTCCGCATGGAGCTCTTTCGCCCCAGTTGCACGACGGACTATATTTGCGGAACAACAGCGGCATCCGCCCAGGTGGATTCATTTTGTTGGATACCAGCTCATGAAAATTACTTCCAGCGACAGCCAGCAAAAGCCCGTCCGATCGACCTGCGCTAAGTGTAAAAGGCAACGGACATGGCAGGGCGCGCTCAAGGGCAAAGCCACGATCAAAGGCGACCTGTTCAGCACCGACTTAGACTGGGAGGCGTCGCGCTGACAGCGGTTGAAACAATTCCCGCTGCCGCCGGGCGGGCGCGCGAGCGTCTTGGAGTGCGTGGGGCTTGCCACGCTTTGGCCCAAGGCGACTGGCGGTCGAAAGCGGCAGCTTCGCTTCGCTGCGCCGCCGCACTCCAAAACCTCGCGGCGAAACTCCGCCCCGGGCGGAATCAGGCCACGCGATCAGTTAAACCGCTTTGACTCAGGCCGCAGTCCGGTGCTTCGCCACCGCCGCGGCGATGGTGGCCGGGTTTTGCAGGATGCCCCGGGCCTCTTCCGAGTCCTTGATCTTCAGCCCGTAGGCCTTGTCCAGCGCCACCACGAGCTGGAGCGCATCCACGGAATCCAGCCCCAGGCTGCCCGGACCGAAGAGCAGCTGTTCGTCCGCGATCTCCGTGGCCGTGACCTGGAGCATCAGGGTCTCGACCATCAGGGACTTGATTTCGGCACGGAGCGGATCGGGGGCGGCAACGCTGTTCATCGGGAATCTCGGCGACGGCGGCACGTTCCGTCAGAAGATGCCGCCGTCAATCTTCAACGTCGCGCCGGTGATGTAGGAGGCGTCGGCACTCGCCAGGAAGCGCACGGCGGCGGCGACCTCCTCCGGGCGGCCGAAGCGGCGCATGGGCACCTGGGCCACGGCCGCGGCGCGACGTTCGGCCGGCATCTGCGCGAGTGCCTCGGTCTCGAGGTAACCGGGGCACACCGCGTTCACGGTGATGCCGAGGCGGGCAACCTCCTTGGCCAGCGACTGCGTGAGCGCGACCACCCCGGCCTTCGCGGCGGCGTAATTCGTCTGGCCGGCTGGGGCGAGCAGCGCGCTGAGCGACGCGACATTCACGATCCGTCCGCCGCGCTGGTGGATCATCGTGGGCAGCACCGTCTGGCAGCCGTGGAACACCGCGTCGAGGTTCGCAGCGATGACACCCGACCAGGCTTCCGCCGCCATGGTGGCCAGCAGCGCGTCGTCATGCCGCCCGGCGTTGTTCACCAGCACGTCGAGGCGTCCGTCCGCGGCGGTCACGGTGGCCAGGGCGGCAGTCCAGGAAGCGCGCTCCGTGACGTCGAGGTCCACCAGCCGGCAACGGTCGGGAAACTGCGCCGCCAGGGCCTCTGCATGGGCCCGGTTGGTCCGCACGCCCAGCCAGACGCGGTTGGACTCTGCCTCGGCGAGAAAGGCCCGGGCGATGGCCAGGCCCAGGCCGCCGTTGGCCCCGGTGATGAGTATGACACGCACGAAGGGACGGAACCTGAATCGCGGGCGGCGGGGAAAGCTGGAAATTCCGGAGCGCCGACGGCCACGTCCGCACGAATTCGCCTTCCCAACCTGACAGACAAGACTCGCGGTCGAAGGCCGTCCGCGCCCCGACGCCGATGCAGCTTCAACCGCCGCGTCGAAACACCGCCGCCACGACCTGTTCGTTCAGGCCGACGGTTTCGACGATCGCGGTGCCCGGGTTCGACGACGCGAGTTCCGCGACTGCGGCGACCGACTGCCAGCCGCCGAGCGCCCCCAGTCCTTCCCCGAGCACTTCGGTCAGCGACGGCACGGCCCCGGGCGCGGGGCCCGCGTTGGTGTGGAGCCGTGAGTCCGGCGAAGCGAACGGGCGCCATTCCGAGCGGACGCGCGCCAGGGCGGCGGCCTGTTCCGCGCGGTTCTGGAACAACTGCGGCGACGTGACGGCGAGCAATTCCACCGGACCGGATTCGCGCCGCAGATAGAGGGCGCCGGCGCCTTCGGCGGGAAGGGTTGGCGCCGGCGGACGTTCCCCAGTGGCACAGCCGCCCCGGCTGTGGGAGTCCTGCGGGCGAGGGCGCCCGTCGGACTCATGACCGGCGAGGGCGCCGGTCCCACTGGGCGCGGCCACCCCCATTCGGCCGGTGCGTGGCGAAAGCAATCGCAACGCCTCGGCCGACAGCCAGTCCGTCTCCTCGGCGCCTACGACGAGGCAGCCATCGACGCGGTCGGCCAGCAGCCATTCTGCGGCGAGGGCAACGCCCTTGAGGAATTCCCCCTCGTCACCAACGAGCGTGTAGTTCACCGCCGGAGATCCGAAAAAGGCCGCAAGGTGCGACGCGGGCGCATTGAAGACCGTCTCGGGAAAAATCAGGGGACTGGCGGTCGCGGGCTCGCGCAGCACCTCGTCGTAGAACCGCCGCGAATAGCTGACGCAGCCGGTGAACGCGCAGAACACGAGGCCCAGACGCAGTTGCCCGGCGGCCACTTTCGCGGCGTCGGCCCCCAGAGCCTCGATGGCGGCACCGACTGCAAAGTGCGTGATTGGGCTGGTCCGGCGCAGGCGCGGATGCCCGAGGAAAGCGGGCCGCGGCGTGGGTGGGGGGACTTTGCGCACGGCCGCGGGATGCGGCTGTCCGGGGCGGGCCAGCGGCTGCGGGACGACGGGTTCGCCGCGCCGCCACGCTTCGAGCAACGCGGGCGTGCCCCAACCCGCCGGCGAAACGGCACCCCAGCCATGGACAAACACGCGGCTCATGCAGCCCTCCGGAGCACGAGGCTGGCGTTGGCGCCGCCGAAGCCGAACGAGTTGGTGAGCGCGCAGTCGAAGCGGGCGGCCGTCGGTTCCCGCACGAGCGGAAAGCCGCAGGCCGAGTCGGCTTCGCCCGTGTCCAGTTCCGGCGGCAGCCATTGCCCGCGCAGCGCCAGCAGGCACACGCCGACTTCGACCGCCCCCGCCGCGCCGAGCAGATGTCCGATGCCCGCCTTGGTCGAACTGACCGGCAGGGACGCCGCCCGGGCCCCGGCCCAACGGGTGATGGCATGGGCCTCGGCGACATCGTTGGCCGGCGTGCCGGTGCCGTGCGCATTGACGTAGCCCACGGCTTCCGGGCCGATGCCGGCATCGGCGCAGGCGGCGTTCATCGCGGCGAGCGCGGCTTCGCCCTGCGGTTGCGGTTGCGTGAGATGATGCACATCCGTGGCCGTGCCGTAGCCGGTGATTTCACCCAGGATTTCCGCCCCTCGGGCTTCGGCAGCCGCGAAGGATTCGAGGCAGAACATCGCGGCGCCTTCCCCGAGGGCGAGCCCGTCCCGGGTCGCGGCGAACGGCCGGCAGCGCGTCGGCGACAGCGCCTGCAGGGAATCAAAGCCCGCGAACACAAGCTGGCACAGCGCATCGTATCCGCCGGCCAGAACGCGGTGGGCGCGTCCGGCCCGGATGAGCTGGAACGCATGCCCCACGGCATTGGCGCCCGACGCGCAGGCGTTGGCGATGATCGTGACGGGGCCGTGAAAGCCGAAGGCTGCGGTGAGGTCCAGCGCCTGCCGCTGGGGTTGGTAATGGGTGATGCGGGTCGTCTGACGGTGCCGGTGCAGCGGGTTCGCGACCGTCTGCCGGAAGAACTCCTGGCCGAGAGTCATGCCGCCGCTGGTGGTGCCGAGGACGAGGGGCGTGTCCGTGCCGTCAGCCCGCCAGCGTGCCTGCCTCCAGGCTTCGTAGGTGGCGTGCAGCAGCATCCGCGCACCGCGTTCGAGGCGGGCGGCGGTCCGGGCCGGAAGCCGGGTGGGCGGCAGGGCAGGGGGAAGGTCCACTTCGGCGGCGACCCGGGTCCGCTGCCGCGCCGCGTCGAACAGGGTGACCGGACGGAACGCGGTGCGGCCGAGGCGGAAACCTTCCGCATTGATCGCCTGTCCCAGGCCCAGCGGCGTCACCAGACCAAGGCCCGTCACCACGACCCGGTGGGCAGCGGATGGTTGGGCGGGCGGCGGGAACAGCATTGGCGGCGGAGGCTAGGGACGAAACCCGGGGCGTCAACGGAGTGGCGTTAGCGCCTCGCCAGCGGGGCGCAGCCCATTTGCCTGCGAAGCTGAACTTGGAGCGGGAGCCAGTCCTTGGGTTTCAGCGCCGGAGGCGCGATAGAAAGTAGCCCCGGGCGTGAGCCCGGGGAAAGGTGCCGCCCACGCAGGAGCCCCGGCAGGGGCGAAAGATTTTCTGTCGCCCCTGCCGGGGCTCCGGAGCCATTTCCTTCATCCTACCCCGGGCTCACGCCCGGGGCTACTTTCTACCGGCCCTCCGGGCCTTCGGTGAATGGACGGCTGCAAGGAATCGAGTGCGCCCGCACCCGAGGGCTGGCGGGTGGGGATGCGGGCAGACCAGCCAGGACTCAGCGAATCCGGATGATCGCGGAGTTGGGATGGTCGGGATTGGTGATGACCCGTTGCCGGTTGCAGTCCACCAGCAGGTCTGTGCTTTCAAGCGCGGTCTGCCCCAGCAGCACTTCGCCGCCCAACACCAGGAAGGATTCCGTGGCGATCCGGCCGAGAATGTCGATGTAGGCCGCCTCGGTCAGCGGCACGCTGTCCACCTGCCCGTTGGCCATCTGGGCGTTGATGTGGCGCAAGGTTTCGAGGCCGAGCTGCTCCATGAGGTCCACCGGGATGCACGAGCGCACGGCCCCCGTGTCCACGATCGCCTCGACGGTGACACGGCGGACCTGGTCCTCGGGCAACAGTCCCCGGCGACGCATCGCTTCGTCGCCAGCATTTCGGATCGTCACGTGCGTTCTTACCTCACCCATGTCGGGAAGCTGCCAAGCTGGGGCAGCACAGGCAAACCCCGAATCCCCGGTCCGCCGGCTTGAGGCGAATCTGGACACTGCCCGGCGAAAGATGGGAGCGATTGGGGAGGCGGGTAGGCCGGGCCAGCTCCGGCCTACTTTTTAGGCGATGACCGGATGCACCCGCCGGCTTGCACCGCGTGCGGGACCCCGCAAACACTCGCCGCATGGCGCCACCACCGGTCACTCCGTCCGAGTTCGATGTGGTGGTGTGTGGCGGTTCCCTGGCGGGCGCGGCGACCGCGCTGCTGCTCTTGCGGGCCCGGCCCGGACTGCGCGTGGCCATCGTCGAGAAGTCCGAACGCTTTCCGCGCCGCGTGGGCGAGGCCACCGTGGAGATCAGCGCCTACTTTCTCGGCCGGGTGCTCGGTCTCACGCAGCACCTGAACGAGTGTCACCTGGCCAAGCAGGGCATGCGGTTCTGGTTTGCCAACGAATCCGCCCGGACGCTCGAGGACTGTTCCGAGCTGGGCAGCCGCTATCTCACCCGGTTGCCGTCGTGGCAGGTGGACCGCAGCGTGCTCGATGAGGAAGTCCTGCGCCGGGCCGTCGCCGCGGGCGCCACCCTGATCCGTCCGGCCAAGGCCGTGCGCGTGGAGTTGGCCGCCGCCGGCTGCCAGAAGGTCACCGTCGAATCGGCCGCCGGCCGCAGGGCTTCAACGGCCGCCGTTGCACTCTGCGGCCACACAAAGCCCCTGCCACCCGCCCCCCCACCGCCTGCGCCGAATCCTCAAACCGTAAACCCCGGTTCCTTCTTAAGTGTTGAGGGTTCTTTGCGCACGACTTTGCAACAAGTTGACAGCTTGGCTTCGGATTCTCCAGTCTCCAGTCAAAACCCGCCGACATGAAATCGCCGCACATGTTCACGAGCCTCTTGAAAATTGCCGTTGCCTTGATGCATGCCTGCTTGGGGATTTGTTCGTTGCTCGCAGCAGAACGTGCCCCGCTTAAGGCTGCCATCTTCGTCGAGAATCGCGCGGGCAAAGATCTCGAGGGTAAGGCTGACGCGCTGGAGGATTTGCTTTCTGCCCGGGCAGCCGGGCGAGGATTTACGATCATTAGCCGCCAGAACGCGATTGAGGCCATCAACCGCAGCGGTGGCGGCACGGACCTTGACAAGGAACTGAGCGATCGTTCCTCGGCTCTGCGGTTGGCGCAGAACTTGGGCGCTGACGTGATCCTCAAGGTCAGCCTCACCGCTTATGGAGTGGAGAAGAAGACTTTCAAAAGCGAGACCATTGAGACAGTGAACGTCATCCATAATCTTCGGGTTGGCTACCAAGTGTTGGAAGCGGGAGAAGCAGGAGCCTTGGCGGGCGACACGGTCAAGGTGAGCAAGAGCCTCCGCGCCACGGCTGGGAGTTCGACCGAAAGCAGCGACATCTTGAACGATCTGCTTGATGAGGCGGCGGAAAAGCTGGCGGTGACGCTTCCTCAGAAACGTGCTACCATACAGGATGCACTGACCAAGGCCGAAAGCGTTGAGCTGACCATCATATGCGGGGTCACTGACCTCGTGCAGCAACCACTGGGCATACCAGATATCCGGGTCACGGAGGATGGTCGCGTGCTGCGGAGCACCAACACGCTGCATGTGCAATTGCTGGATGTCACCGTCGAGCTGAACGGCACCGTGATTGGTTCTGCCCCCGGCACATTCAAAGTCCCGCCTCACCTCAACAAGATCCGACTCAGCCGCCAGGGGTTCGTCCCTTGGGAACGCACGATCAACGTGGTCCAAGGCCAGAATCTGCGGGTTGCCCTGCAGCTCAGCGAGCAGGGCTACCAGCGATGGAAGGACAGCACGACTTATCTGACCGCGTTGGAGACCGGCAAAAAACTCACCCAGGCTGGAGTGACCGCCATCGAAGGCTTCGCCCAGATGCTGCGCCAAAGCGGCTACAAGGTTGACGTCAAGACTGACGTCAAAACCGACGTGAAAGCCGAAGGTAAATCCCTCTTCGACGGAGCGACCATCGATGTCCTGAAAAAGATTTTTTGACCTTCCCACCCATTTCCATGAACGCCCGCAAACTCGTTTTCTTCCTCATTCTTTTTGCCAATTTGGGTGCCCTTCCTACATCAGCCCAGAAGCAGACTTTGGCCATTGATGCGGTCAAACCCCTCCCTTCGCTGGCGGGAGCCGCCGCCAAGGACGGTCGTGCCGCCTCTTTGCAACGGTTGGTGGAAGGCATGGATGCCCAGCTAATGGATCGGCTCAATGCAACGCGCAAATTCGACCTTGTGTCCCACAGTGACCTCAAGGAGGTCATCAACAAACAAAGCAATGACGCCAGCGGCAACGTGGATGTTGGCGATGCGAACGCGGCCAAGATAGGCAAGCTCGCGGGCACGAAATATATCCTAGTGACTACCATCGATCAGTTCACGGACCGGACCGAAGAACTCACCCTGCCCGCCTCCGGCAAAGTGCTGACCAAGCGCAATCTCGGTTTTGGCGTCGTGGCCAAGGTTTACGACACGACTACCGGCAAACTGCTTGAATCGGCGAACCATTCCGTGGCGTTGGACCAGGCTGGGGCCGCGCTTCTGGGGGTCGTGACTTCCGGGGACCAATACGAAGGGGTGCTCCGGGAAATGACCGCCCAGATGTCCGAATGGGTCGCCAATCATATCGTGGATGTGGTCTTCCCCGCCAAGGTTCTCGCCAAAACCGACAAGCAGGTGACCATCAATCGCGGCGAGGGTAGCGGCATCCAGCGCGGCGAGGAATGGCGGGTGTTCGCCGTGGGCAAAGAGTTGATTGATCCGGACACCAAGGAATCGTTGGGTAAGGAGGAGATTTTGGCCGGCCGCGTGCGGATCATCGATGTGCTGCCCAAGTTCTCAAAAGCCGAAGTGATCGAGGATCTTGGAATCGAAGCCGGGGCCATTCTGCGGCTTCAAAAGTAGCAATTTCATTTTCAGATCAGCTTATTCGTCATGCACCTACCGAAACTCACCATTACGTCTGTTTTCGCCGCCGGGCTTTTGCTTGGAACCGGCTGCAAGACTTACAACCAGCAGAACAAAGGCGGTTCCCCATGGAAGATGGGCAACATTGATGCCGCCGCGGCGGAGTTTACCAAGAGTGCCGAGAGCAATAAGGACAACAAAGACACCGTGATTTGGCGGTTGGAACAAGGCACGGTCCTCCACGCCGGAGGCAAATACGAGGAAAGCCTGAAAGCGTTTGAGGCGGCCGAGCAGAAAATCGCGGAATACGACGAACGCGCCAAGGTGAAGCTAGGCAACGAGGCTGGAGCCATGCTCTCCAACCAGGCCAACCTGCCATACGAGGGGCGCGACTATGACCGCGTGCTTTTGAACACATACAAGGCGCTGAATTATCTCGCCTTGGGTCAAGGCGACAAAGCCCGCCCCGAATTGATCCGTTCCTACCAGCGTCAGCAGGATGCCGTGGAGAACAACAAGAAGCGGATTGAGAAAGCCGAGGAGGAAATCAGCAAAGCCAAGGAGGGAAAGGACGCCCAGTCTGCCGACAAAAGCGTCGAGAAAGCGAGGCAAGACCCCAAGGTTTCCGGACCATTGGACGCCAATTACAAAGAACTCGACGCCCTCCGAGCTTACGCCGATTATGTAAATCCGTTCCCCGTCTATCTGGATGGCGTTTACTTCCTGCACTTCGCCGCCGATGCCAGCGACAAAGAACGTGCCCGGAAATCCTTTGAGCGCGTCCGCGGCCTGTCCGGTGACAATCCGTTCATAAGTCGCGACCTCGACATCGCGGAAAAATCAGCTCAAGGACAGCCGACTCCCGCCATGACATACTTGGTGTTTGAGACCGGTTCCGCTCCCTGGCGCGACCAGTTCCGTGTGGATCTTCCGGTGTTTTTCATCGGCTCGGGCAATGTGCCCTACGTGGGGGCGGCTTTCCCGAAACTCGTTCTGGATCCCAACTATGCTTCGGGCTTGATCGTCACTGCCGGTGCGGAGACCAACGTGACGGTCACGCTCTCCAGCATGGACAGCGTGGTGGGACAAGACTTCAAAAACGAACTCCCATCCATCATCACCAAAACCCTGCTCTCCACCACCATTAAGGCCGCCGCAGCCTACGGGGTGAACAAGGCTGTTTCTGATCAGAATGCCATCGCTGGCATTTTCTCCAAGGTAGCAACCGCCATTGCCCAAGCAGCGGTCAACATCGCCGATACACGCACTTGGACTACCCTGCCAAAGGAATACCAGTTCTGCTCTTTCCCCACTCCCGCAGATCAAAAGATCGAGCTCAGCCTCCCCAACGGACAACGGAGCCCTCTCACCGTGGAGACAAATTCTGTGAACCTGATCTGGGTTCGTTCCATCAATCCGGGCACACCGCTGATCGTCCGCACCACCAAGTTGAAATGAACACAGGCCCTTTGTTTCCCCTCCTCCTCGTTGCGACCGCCCTGATTGCGGTCGGCTGCCAGACCGTCAACTCCACCGAGCGTGCTGAACCGACCGGTCAGCGCGATCTTGTGGCCGAAAAGCGCGTTATCACGGACGCCAGCCTCAATCGGAAGGTCAAGATCGTAACGGTGAACCAATCCGTGGGCGCGGGCGGGTTGCTGGCCGTTCAGATAGAACTCGCGAACACGACCCGCAGCCTACAGTCCTTCAGCTACAAGTTCGAGTGGTTTGACGACCAGGGTATGATGGTCGCAGGGGTGGCCTCGGTCTTCATCCCTAAACAAGTCGAAGGCAAAGAGAGCATTTTTGTCTCCGGCACGGCTCCTAATGAACGCGCCCGGGATTTCCGTCTAAAACTGATTGAAACCCATTAACCCTCCGCAATTTTCCTTTCCATGAATGTCCATCCTTCCCGCGTGATTCTCCTCACAGCGATCATTGCTGTCCTTACCGCCGGTTGTGCCTCTCCCGGAGGCGACGTGAAGTATGTCGATCCGGGCAGCACCCGCACCGTCGTCTCCCTCGACAAAATCAACCTGCAGGATCTTAACCAAGCGGCTGAAGCTATGATTACGTCTCTGCAGGCGAATTTCATAAACGCAGGCAAACTTAGCGGCACGGGCCCAAACGGACTGGCCGTGTTGAAGATTGAGCGCGTAATAAATGACACGGGTGTGCAGTGGGATTCGGATCTGCTCACTAAAAAAATCCGTATCGACCTAAATCGCACCGGCAAGGTCGCCACGACCACCACCTTTGGAAATGATGCCGAGTCCAAGATTGGACAGGAACTGGCGCAGGAGCGGCAATTCCTCAACAAGGGCGGCGGCGTCCTAAATCCCGACTACACGCTTACTGGCAAAGTGATTGACGATGCCAACAAGAGCGGCAACAAGCGTGAAAAAGTGTATGTTTTCCAACTGACCCTTACCGATACACGCAACGGCTTGGCCATCTGGGAGGAGGAAAAGACTATCGTCAAACAAGGCTCGCGGTCATCAGTTGGATGGTAGTTGCCACTAAACTTGAAGCCCTATCCAGGTGGTGCTGGTATCAGAGGAATTCCCGGACGCGTTAAGGTTGATTGAATTCGTAACCAATGAGTGTCCGGATTCGGCACTCCCTAGCCGCACGACACCGGACATTAAACTCAAAGGTGCCATGAAAGTCGAACTCTCGGTCACGCACTGACGAGAAGGCTTGGTGGTCATCTGGCGCGCCTCGCGTTCCTGGCTGCGCCGGCTGAACGGGAAGAGCATCCGCCAGTGGCCGCGCTGGAAATAGCTCTGCCACGCGCCGCCGGCTTCGCGTTTCAGCAACGCTTCGTGGGCGCGGCTGAATTCCCTGAGGTTGGCAAAGCCGGGCAGCACAATCCGGTCGGCGTCATCGCAACGGGCACGCGGACTGCGTTTCAGCACGGCCCGGGTTCGCCGGCCAAGTTCCCCGGCGGGAAGCGCGGCTCCGACGGGATCGAAGCGGGCGTGGTGATGGAACTGCTTTACCACCCGGGCGAGCACGAAGCAGCGCAATGTGTATTCGGGCTCCGGCACGCGCTTCTGATGGACCTGCCGGCCCGTCACGGGGTCGCGGGCATAGGTCCAGACCGTTTCATTGGCGTAGGCCAGCGTGTCCTGCGGATGGGTTAAGCGACGCATCGTCCGGCGCTGAACATGGGCGGCGCACGGGCCGGCTGACAAGCGGCGGGCGCACCGCCTGCGAATCCGGACTTCGGCTGAAGCTGAGCAGCATCCCCGAGGGAAGGGATTGGCTTTCGCGCGGTTCGCCGACAGCCTTCGCGCATGCCTGCCTCCCCGCTTAATTCCCGGCGCGACTTCCTCAAGGTCGCCGGCGCCGCTGCCTTCGCCGCGCCATTCGTCACCTCGCACCTGCTGTCCGCGCCGCCTTCGGGCAAGGTGCGGCACGCGAGCTTTGGCGCCGCCGGCATGGCGATGGCCGACATCTCGGAGATCGCCTCGCATCCGAACGTCGAAGTGGTGGCGGTCGCCGAGGTGGATTCGTCGCGGCTCGCGGGCTTCAAAAAGCGCTTTCCCGATGCCCGGGTGTATGAGGATTTCCGGGTGCTGCTGGAGAAGGAGAAGCTGGACTCGGTCAATGTCTCCACGCCCGACCACATGCACGCGCCGATGGCGATGGCGGCGATGCAGCGGGGCCTGCACGTGTATGGCCAGAAGCCGCTGACCCACGACCTTTACGAATCGCGCCGGCTCACCGAGGTTGCCCGCAAAAAGCGGCTCGTGACCCAGATGGGCATCCAGATCCACTCGGCGGCCGAATACCGGATGGCCGTGGAGCTCGTGCAGTCCGGCGCCATCGGCAAGATCCGCGAGATCCACACGTGGAGCAGCAAGGACTGGGGTGACAACGGGGCCATGCCCAGCCGCGTGGATCCGGTGCCGGCCGGCCTGAACTGGGATCTCTGGCTGGGCGTGACCGCGGAGCGTCCGTTCATCGGCCAGGGCTGGTATCACCCGGCGAACTGGCGCCGCCGGCTCGACTTCGGCACCGGCACGTTCGGCGACATGGGCTGCCACATCTTCGATCCGGTGTTCAAGGCCGCGGGGCTGACTTCCCCGGTGTCCGTGCGCAGCGAAGGTGCGGCTCCGAACGCCCACTCCTGGGCCACCAACGCGGTCATCCGCTACGTCTTCCCGGCCACGCCCTTCACCGTCGCCGGCACGATTCCGGTCACCTGGTATGACGGCAACCAGCGTCCGCCGGCCGAGGTGCGTGCCCAGCTGGAGGGACACGACTATCCGGACCAGGGCTCGGTTCTCCTGGGCACCGGCGGCGTGATGATCGTGCCGCACGTCGGCATGCCGGTGCTGTTGCCCGACGCCAAGTTCAAGGACTTCAAGCGACCCGAGGTGAAGGGCGTGAACCACTGGCACCAGTTCGTGGATGCGGTCCGCGGCGTGGGCAAGACCTCGGCGAACTTCGACTACGCAGGACCGCTCACGGAGGCAGTGCTCCTCGGCAGCGTGGCCACGCGGTTCCCGCAGACCACGCTGGAGTGGAACGGCAAGCGGCTGAAGTTCACCAACGTCAAGGAGGCGAACCAGTTCGTGCGCCGGCCTTACCGGAAGGGCTGGGAGATCAAGGGGCTCTGACCCCTGCGTGGCGGCTGCGGCAGGCTTCACGGCGGCCGCATCTCCGCGCAGGCTGTCGGCAAATGCGCTCCCAACTGTTGTCATTCGCCGGGCTGGTCGCGGGTCTGTGCTCGCTTTCTGCGTGGGCCCAGGCGCCGCTCCGCTGGCTGGACGTCCGTGACCTCGGGGTCGAGGGTCGGGGCTGGACCAATACCGAATCGTATTTCGACCGCCTGCCGGCGACCGCCCAAGGCAAAGTCCCCGAGGCGGTCTGGAATCTGGGCCACCACTCGGCCGGAGAAGCGGTGCGGTTCACGACGGACGCCACGACCCTCGAGGTGCGCTGGGAACTGACCTCCGCCAACCTCGCCATGCCGCACATGCCGGCCACCGGCGTGAGCGGCGTGGACCTCTACGTGCGCCACGGCCACGGCTGGCGGTGGCTCGCGACCGGACAACCCCGGGCGCAGACCAATTCCGCGTCGCTCGCCGCCGGATTGCCGGCCGGAAAGCGGGAGTTCCTGCTCTACCTGCCGCTCTACAACGGCGTGCGGTCCGTGAGCCTGGGCGTCAACCCCGGGGCGAGCGTGACGCCCGCCGCTCCGCGGACTTCGGGCCGGCACAAACCGATCGTGTTCTACGGCACGTCCATCACCCAGGGCGGCTGCGCCTCGCGTCCCGGCATGGCCCACGTGGCCCTCATCGGACGCCAGCTCGAAAGCCCGACGATCAACCTGGGTTTCTCCGGCAGCGGCAAGATGGAGCCGGCCATGGCCGACCTGCTCGCCGAGCTGGATCCCAGTGTCTTCGTGCTCGATTGCCTGCCGAACATGTCCACCGAGCAGGTCAACGAACGCGTGGAGCCGTTCGTCCGTCGCCTGCGGGAGGCGCATCCGGCCACGCCGATCCTACTCGTGGAGGATCGGAACTACACGGACGGCTTTCTCAAGGCCGAGCGCCGCCAGGTCAACGAATCGCATCATGCCGCGCTCGACGCCGCCTATCGCCGCCTGAAAAAAGCCGGAGTGAAGAATCTCCACTATCTCCAGGCCGACCACCTGCTCGGGGCCGACGGCGAGGACACCGTGGACGGTTCCCATCCGACGGACCTCGGCTTCGTGCGTCAAGCCGAGGCGTTTGTGCAGGCGCTGAGGCCGATCCTGCAACGCGGCGAAAACAGGCGCTGACGGCGGCCGGCCGCCCCACGGTCGGTGCCCGCCGGCCTCCGGGTGAGCTCGTCCGACAAATTCGGCCGCGTGGCGGCTTGGCCGTTTCCTGGAACCGGGATTACGCTGCGGCCATGCGACATGCATGGTTTCTGATTCTCCTCGCCAGCCGGGTTTGGGCGGGTCCGCTGGAAGATTTCATCGCCGCGGCCAAGGCCAGGCATGGCGAGGCCGGCGAGACTGCGGCCCGTTTCCTGGTCGAACACATGCCCGCCGCGGACCGTGAATCCCTGTCGGCGGAGTATCTCCTTACCAATCTCGACCTGGCGTTCCGGGCCCGGGAGGAATTTCCGTGGGCCCAGTCCGTTCCGGCCGAGCTGTTCCACAACGACGTGCTGCCCTACGCCGTGTTCGATGAGACCCGCGAGGCGTGGCGGGCCGATTTCCTGGAGAAGGCCCGACCGCTGGTGAAGGACGCGAAGACGGCCACCGAGGCCGCCCAGGCGCTGAACCGCGAGCTCTTCAAGCTCATCAACGTCCACTACAACACCGGCCGCAAGCGCCCCAACCAAAGCCCGTCCGAATCCATCGCCCAGGGCCGCGCCACCTGCACCGGCCTGTCGATCATCCTGGTGGATGCCTGCCGGGCGGTCGGCATTCCGGCCCGGGCGGTCGGCACGCCCCTCTGGGCCAACGAACGCGGCAACCACACCTGGGTCGAGGTCTGGGACGGAGACTGGCATTTCACCGGGGCGGACGAATACGACGCCAACGGACTCGACCGCGGCTGGTTTGTGGGCGATGCCGCCCAGGCCAAGGCCGACGTGCCGCGCCACGCGATCTATGCGACTTCGTGGAAGCGCGACGTCGCCTTCCCGATGGTCTGGGCCCGCAACAGCGACCGCGTCGGGGCGGTCAATGTCACCGCCCGTTATGCCAAGGCGGACGCTGCTACGCGTGAATTTGCCCAGCTCGGCGTTCGGCTCTGGGACCGCGCGGGTGGTGCCCGGCTGGTGGCCAAGGTCTGCGTGCTCGACGGCGTGCGTCGCCAGTGCGCGCTGGCCGACACCAAGGCCGGCACTGCCGATCTCAACGACATGCCCCGCTTCACGCTCGCTCCCGGCGCCCGCGGCTGGCTGCGCTTCACCCGGGATGGCGAGGTGCGGGAACTCGCCTTTGGCCCGCTGGCGAAGGGCAGTCCCACCGTGGATGCCCACTGGGACGAACTCCCGGTCATCACGCCCGCCGTGGTCGCGCTGGAGAACTGGCTCAACACCGACCCGGCCCAACGCGACCCGGCCGATTCCGCGCTCCAGACCCCGCTGACCAAGACGGAGGCGGCCCGGGCCGTCGAACTGCTCGCCGCCGACCGCCTGTCCCGGCTCGCCGAGGAACGCCGCGGCGAATTCGACCAGCGGGCAATTTCCCTGGAGGGCAAAACCCTGCGGTGGATGGAGAAGACCTTTGGCGAGGCGCCGACCAATGGCCACAGCCTGTGGATTTCCATGCACGGCGGCGGCAACGCTCCGGCCGGGGTCAACGACCGCCAGTGGACCAACCAGATCGGCCTCTATCAGCCGGCGGAAGGCATCTACGTCGCACCGCGCGCCCCGACCGACACCTGGAACCTCTGGCACGAGGCGCACATCGACCCGCTCTTCCAGCGTCTGATCGAGGACTACGTCGCGCTCCGGGGCGTGAACCCCGACCGGGTTTTCCTGCTGGGCTATTCGGCCGGTGGTGACGGCGTGTGGCAGCTCGCGCCGCGCATGGCCGACCGTTTCGCCGGCGCGGCGATGATGGCCGGACATCCCAACGAGGCTTCCCTGCTGGGGCTGCGGAACCTGCCCTTCGCGATCTTCATGGGCGGCAATGACGCCGCCTACAACCGGAACAAAATCGCGGCCGACCGTGCCGCCGAACTCGACCGCCTCGCCCAGGAAGACGCCGGCGGCTACGTCCATTTCGCCCGCATCTACGAGGGCCTCGGCCACTGGATGCAGCGCCAGGATGCCGAGGGGATTCCGTGGCTGGCCGGGTTCACCCGCAATCCCTGGCCGACCCGCGTGGTCTGGCAGCAGGACGACGTGGTGCACCAGCGCTTCTACTGGCTGGAAGTCAGCGACCGTGCCGCGATCAAGGAACGGCAGAAGCTCGTCGCCCGCGTGGAAGGCCAGACCATCACCCTCGACGGCGAGGTCAGCCCCGCCCTGGGCCTGCGGCTTTCGGACCGGCTGCTCGACCTCGACCAGCCGGTGAAGGTCGTTGCCGGCGGACGCGAGCTTTACTCCGGCCGTCCCGAGCGCCGGGCCGCACACATCTTGCGCTCCCTGGCCGAACGGGCCGATGCGGCGGCTGTCGCCACCGCGGTGGTCGGGTGGAAGTGAGGTCAACTACCCCGCGAAACCAGAAACGGTCGTGGTCTCGGGCGGTGGGCGGCCTGCCCTGCAGGCCGATCGGGTTGCGGGGCAACCCGCCCACGATTTGACCGGGTCGCCCCGCTTCAGAAGCGCTCCGGCACGCCTTCCTCCAGCACCCGCAGGTGCCGGTGGAGCCGTTCGGCCTCGACGAGTTCGCGGAGCCAGCGCTCGGGCTCGTCCATGGCCTCGAAGCTCAGCTTGAACGTGCCGAAATGCATCGGCACCAGCCAGTCGGCGCGGAGATCGCGGAACGCCTTCACCGCCTCGTCCGGCCCCATGTGCACATGCCGGAAGGAATCCGGGAAATACGCCCCGATCGGCAGCAGCGCGATCTCCGGCCGCAACCGTGCGCCGATCTCGGCGAAGCCCTCGAAGTAGGCCGAATCGCCCGCGTGGTAGATGCGCCGGCCCTGATGCTCGATGAGAAAGCCGCCCCAGCCGCGGTGGGAATCGCGCAGGGTGCGGGCGCCCCAGTGCTTGGCCGGCACGAGCGTGACCCGCCAGTCGCCGGCCCCGAAGCTCTCCCACCACTTCAGTTCGACCACGCGGTCGAATCCCAGCCGCTTGGCCAGCGAGCCGCAGCCCCAGGGCAGCACCGCGATCTTGGGCGACGGCGGCAGCTTGCGCAGCGACGGCTTGTGGAAGTGGTCGAAGTGCGCATGCGTGAGCAGCACGACGTCAATCGGCGGCAGGTCCTGCGGACGTATGCCGGGACGCTTCAGGCGCTTCAGCAGGAACAGCCAGTTGGCGAAATTCGGGTCAACGATGAGGTTGAGGTCGGAGAACTGCACGAGGAACGAGGCGTGGCCGATCCACGTCAGCGCCAGTTCACCTTGGGAAAGCCGCGGGAACGCCGGCACCTTCGTGGAGCCGCTGCGTTCGGTGATGAACGCCTTCCAGACCATCTCCCGGAAAAAAGTCCGCGGATTGAAGTGATTGGACGGCGTGAGGTCCTTGAAGGAACGCGGCAGGCCCCGGCGACGTTGACGGACGTCCACCGGCTGCGGGCGGTTGGCCTCGGCGCTCATGCCGGTGGCAATATGGCGCAACCCGGGCGTTCGGAAAGCGGCAATCCGGCCGTCGGGAATCCTCGGCACCTCTTTTCACCGTGGTTGAACGGGAGCAGTCAGACTCGAGGCGAACCGAAATGATGCGTGGGTGGGCCGGGGCAAAGTGCTGCCGGCATCTTGCCGGCAGGCCCCGTGAAACGGTGCCTACTGATCCCGGTGAATGGCCGCTGCGGGCTTCAGCTCTGGCCGCAGGCCAACGGGTCCGGAGTGGGCATTCGCCCAGAACCATCGGCCCGATCCGACCGCGTGATCAAGGTTCGTGAACGTCCGGTGCCGTCGCTGCCGGCAAGATGCCGGCAGCACGTTGGGAACACTCCGGCGGCGACTCGGGCTTCTGGTCGTGAAACGCGGTGAAGCGATGCGCCCGGCTTGTGAACGGGCGTGAGGCTGTGGCAGCGTCCTCAAAACATCCCGCATGCAGCTCGCCGATCTCTCCTCGCCCGCCCTGGCCCGGCTCAGCCGCGACACGCCGATCGTGTTCCCCGTGGCGGCGCTGGAACAGCACGGGCAGCACCTGCCGCTGTTCACCGACAGCCTGCTGTGCGGCGAGATCATCCGCCGCGCCGATGCCGCGCTGGGCGGCCGCGTGGTGTTCGCGCCGTTGCTCTGGCTCGGCAACTCCGACCATCACCTCGACTTCGCCGGCACGCTCTCCGCGCCGCCGCGCACCTACCTCGACGTGCTGGGCGGCCTGCTGGAGAACTTCCTCATGCACGGCTTCCGGCGGCTCGTGTTCATCAACGGCCACGGCGGCAACGATGTGCCGGGCAAGCAGACCGTGTTCGAGGTCCGCCAGCGTCACCGGCAGCGCGACGACCTGCTGCTGCTGTTCGCCACCTACTGGAATCTCGGCGCGAAGCCGTGGGAAAGCGAACCGTCGCTCGTCCAGCGCGAGATGGGCCACGCCTGCGAATGGGAGACCTCGATGATCCTGCGCCTCGCGCCGCACCTCGTGGGCGATCTCACGAAGCTGGCCACGGTGGAGCAGGGCAACGCCTTCCTGCCGGCCACGCGCGGCTGGATCACCCGCGAACGCACCGGGCCCGGCCACATCGGTTCACCGCAACTCGCCTCGGCGGAGAAGGGCGAGGCGCTCTTCCGCATCTTCAGCGACGACGTGGTGAAGCTGCTCGAACGCGTCCTTCGCTGGGATGGCAAATCGTGGGAAGGCTGAGGATTCAACCGCAGATGAACCTAGATGGTCGCAGATCAATGAACTGGAGCGGCGGCTTTCCAGCCGCCGGAAGTTGGCTGGTTTCGAAGCACATGAGCGGCTGCATTGCGAAAATGCGGTCGAACGAATAGCTGGGATTACCACCGATCACCTCCAATTCACAAACCATGTCCCTGGAAACAGCCATCAAGAAACTCCGAGAACTGAATGAGCCAGTGCCACGGCCGTTTCGATTGCCGACTGAAGATGAAGTCGCAGCCGCGGAAAGGGCGCTGGGCATCCTGTTCCCTCCCGACTACCGCTATTTCCTGCTACACGGTAGTGATGTTGCCTACGGGACGCTTGAGCCGGCCGTTGTCATTCCGGAATGCGGTCACCTGGCACTCGTTGAGACTGTTGAGTCCGCACGTCGGGTTGGAGTGCCCGGAGAGCTGCTTCCGTTTTGTGAGGTCAACGGTGACTACTACTGTTTCGCGTCTGATGGTCACATCGTGCTTTGGTCACACGATGGATTGAGTGCAGGAAATTGGTCAGACTTAGCTCAGTGGATTTGGGAGGTTTGGATTGATGGAGGATAGATTCATCAGTCACCGACTTCCCCCCTTTGCACCGCATAGTCGTGGCGGTGCAGATGGTCGCTACCGACCCGACTCCAGCGAGCTGACGGACGGCGGCTGGAAACCCGCCGCTCCTGGGCGCCCGCCTGTGCCTATCGGCGGTTTGACCTTCCTCCCATGAGCACCCCCGCCCGCCCCGCTTCCTGGAAATGGCTCGTGTGCGGGCTGCTGCTGTTCGCCTCGACGATCAACTATATGGACCGAGTCACGCTCTCGACCGTGGCGACGCGGATCACGGCGCAGTTCGGCCTGTCGCAGGAGCAATACGGCAACATCGAGTTCGGCTTCGGCTGGGCCTTCGCCGTGGGTTCGCTGGCCTTCGGGTTGACAGTGGATCGCCTGCCCGTGCGCTGGGTCTATCCGACGGCGCTGGCGCTGTGGTCCGCGATGGGCTTCCTGACGGCCTACGCCCGCAACTACGAGGAGTTGCTCGCCTGCCGCATCCTGCTCGGGCTGTTTGAGGGCGGTCACTGGCCCTGCGCGATCAAGACGACGCGGGCGCTGCTCGCGCCGGCGGAGCGTTCGCTGGGCAACAGCGTGCTCCAGAGCGGCACCAGCATCGGCGCCATCGCCACCCCGCTGCTCATGCGCCTGCTGCTCACGCCGGAAGCGGGCAGTTGGCGCGGGGCGTTCCAGATCATCGGCGCGGTGGGACTGATCTGGATTGTGGCGTGGTTTGCGCTGATCCGGCGGCAGGACTTGGCAGCAGGAGAGGCGACTTTCCAGTCGCCTCAACCTGGCGGCTCGAAAGCCGCCGCCCGGGTTGTAGGAGACGAGGTAACGAGTCTCACTCTTGGCGAACGAAATCAGAGACTCCTTACGTCGTCTCCTACGGTAACGCAGGCTTCGGATCGGCCAGTGAAGCGCGACTCGCTGTGGGAAGCCATCTTCAGCCGGCGGATGCTGGTCGTGCTGATCGTCATCGCGCTGATCAACACCTGGTGGCAGTTGCTCCGCGCGTGGCTGCCCAAGGTCCTCCAGGAAGGCCGCGGTTACGCCGAGTCCGACATGCTGAGCTTCCTGCCCATCTTCTACATCGCCACCGACGTCGGCGTGCTGGGCGCAGGCGCCGCGACCGTATGGCTGCATCGACGCGGGATGAGCGTCCACGGCGCGCGGGTAGCGGCCTTCGGTGCGTGCGCGGCGTTGAGCGCCTTCGCGGTGGCGGCGGCGTTGCTGCCGAAGGGACCGGCGCTGCTGGGCGTGCTGCTGCTGGCCGGCGCGGGCGCGCTGGGCGTGTTCCCGATCTATCACGCGCTGACGCAGGATTTCACCGCCAAGCATCAGGGCACGATCAGCGGCCTCGGCGGCGTCGCGGCGTGGGCGCTTTCGCCCGCGCAGAAACTTTACGGCCGGCTGGTGGACCAGACCGGCTCGTTCGATCTCGGCTTCGCGGTGGCGGGTTGTTTTCCGCTGCTGGCGCTGGCCGTGCTCTGGCTGCTGTGGAAGCCCGTCCCGGAACCCCAACCCAACCCAAGTCATCCATGAACCCAAAACCATTGGCTGCGAGCCGAAGCAAAGAACGATGCGTCTTCTACCCAGCGCCGAAGGCGCGTCAGAAGGTAGCCCCGGGCGTCAGCCCGGGGTTGTCGTTGGAAAAAGATGATCGAGCCCCGGCAGGGGCGGCAGATGTTGGCGGTTCTGTCGCCCTTACAGGGCTTGGTCAGTTTCAGGCAGAGAACCCCGGGCTGACGCCCGGGGCTACCTTCTGGCGGCCCTCCGGGCCTTGTTCACCGGCAGCTCCTGTCGTCCCGGACGTAGTCGGACAAGCATCCCTGCCTTTCGGGCGGGCTTTCAGCCCGCGAAGCCGGCCAGGGCTGGAAGCCCCGGAGACAGGCTGGAAGCCTGTCCCACTAACCCGACGCTCGTTCCTCGTGGCCGGTGCGGTCGGGTTGGCCGGCATGGCGTTCTCAGGCGCGCGCGCGGAAGCCGCCTCGCCGCGCAGTCGCAAGACCATCGCCCTCATCGGCACCGAGGTCCGCACGCATTCGCACGCGCAGCACTTCATCGACCGCTTCCTCCTTGGCTACGGCTGGCAGGGCGGCTGGCGGAAGCCCGACGTGGATCTCGTCTCCCTTTACATCGACCAGTTCCCCGAGGGCGACCTCGCCCGCGCCATGGCGAAGCGCTTCAACGTGCCCCTCTACCCGAGCATCGCCGAGGCACTGACGCGGGGAGGCTCGAAGCTGGCTGTGGACGGCGTCGTCATCATCGGCGAGCACGGCAAGTATCCGAAGAACGAGAAGGGGCAGACGCTTTACCCGCGGTTCAAGTTCTTCAAAGAGGTCGTGAAGGTCTTCGAGGCCAGCGGCCGCAGCGTGCCGGTGTTCAATGACAAGCACCTGTCCACCGACTGGAAGGAATGCGTCGAGATGGTCGAGGATTCGCGCCGGCTGAAATTCCCGTTCCAGGCTGGTTCCTCGCTGCCCGTGACCCGGCGGCTACCGGCGTATGACCTGCCGCACAACACGCCGATGGTCGAGAGCGTGTGCGTGGCCTACGGCGGCATGGACAGCTACGACATCCACGGCCTGGAGACCGCGCAGTGCATGTCCGAACGGCGCAAGGGCGGTGAAGTCGGCATCCGGCGCGTGCTGGCCCTGCGTGGGGCGAAGATGTGGGATCACCTGGCCGCCCGGGACGTCACGAAGCGCCTCATGGTCTCGGCGCTGACGCGCAGCCACAACCTGCCGGTGAAGAACGGTTATCCGACCGACGCGGTCACGTTCGACTGGGCGCGGGCGACCTTCCCGGAAGGCTGGGCCTATTTCATCGAGCACCGCGACGGCTTCCACACGACGCTGTTCATGTTCGACATCCGCGACTTCAACTACGCCGGCATGGACCGCTCCGGGAAGATCCACTCCTGCCAGATGTATCTGCCAATGCCGACGCACGGCTCGACCACGGCGGACTTCTTCAGCCCGCAAATCCGGCACATCGAGCGCATGGTCGTCGAGAACCGACAGCCGTATCCGGTCGAACGCACCCTGCTGACCTCGGGCATGACCCTCGCCGGCGTGGAATCGTTCCACCGCGGCGCCGCGGTCGAGACGCCCGAGATGGCGGTGCGCTACAAGGTGTCGGGCGAATCATGGTTCTGGCGGGATTGACGACACGATCCGCAACCTGCGCTCGCCAGACCGGCCTCTCCGCGTCCACGCTTGGGCATGCGTGCAACCGCTCCGGGCGCATCCCTGTTGGCCGTGGGATGCGTGTTCCTTTCCCTTGCCTCCGCCTTCGCCGACGACCAGCCGGCCGATCCCAATGCGGCGTGGCTGGCCGAGCACTACACCAAGTTCGAGCACCGCATCCCGATGCGCGACGGCGTGCGGCTGTTCACGCGGGTCTATGTGCCGAAGGACGACTCGACAAACTATCCGGTGCTGCTGACCCGCACGCCCTACGCCGTGAAACCCTACGGCGTGGACAACTACAACGATCCGGGCGGCTCCTTTGCCACCCTGGCGAAGGACCGGTTCATCATGGTGTCCCAGGACGTGCGTGGCCGCTACGGCTCGGAGGGCAAGTATGTCCACATGCGGCCGTTCAACCCGGCGAAGGGGCCGAAGGACGCCGACGAAAGCAGCGACGCCTGGGACACGATCGACTGGCTCGTGAAGAACGTGCCGAACAACAACGGCCACGTCGGCATGTTCGGCATCTCGTATCCCGGCTTCTACACCTCGATGGGGATGATCGATTCCCATCCGGCGCTCAAGGCGGCATCCCCGCAGGCGCCAATCTCCGACTGGTTCATCGGCGACGACCTGCGTCACAACGGCGCGTTTTTCCTGTCGCAGAACTTCGGCTTCTTCTGGTGGTTCGAACAGCAGTCCGACGATCCGCTGCGTGATGACGGGCGCAGGTTTCCGTTTCGCAATCCGGACGGCTATGACTTCTACCTGCGGATGGGGCCACTCGGGAACACGGACAAACTGCTCGGCCTGCCCGCGTGGAAGGAGTTCCTCGACCATCCGAACTACGACGTCTTCTGGCAGGCGCGGAACATCCGCCCGCACCTGAAGAACATCCGCTGTGCGGTGCTGACGGTCGGAGGCTGGTTCGACGGCGAGGATCTATTCGGCGCGCTGGAGACCTACCGTTGGACCGAGCGGCAGAATCCCGGCATCACCAACCTGCTGGTCATGGGCCCGTGGACGCACGGGCAGTGGTCCGGCGGCGACGGCGACCGGGTGGGCGACGTGAAGTTCAACGCCAAGACCTCGGCCCACTACCGCGAGAAGATCGAGCTGCCGTTCTTCCGGCGCTTTCTCAAGGGCGACACGAATCCCGTCCTGGCCGAGGCGCAGATGTTCGAGACCGGCACGCATCGGTGGCGGAAGTTCGACGTGTGGCCGCCCAAGGAAGCGCAGACGCGGACCCTTTACTTCCATCCGCAGGGCCGGCTCGCGCTGGGCACGAAGCCCGCCGAGGGTGCCGGCGCCTTCGACGAATACGTGAGCGATCCCGCGAAGCCGGTTCCCTTTACCCTGGAGGTGACGACCGACTATCCGCGCGGTTACCCGACGCACGACCAGCGGTTCGCGGCGGCGCGGCCCGACGTGCTGGTTTATGAAACGGAGCCGTTGGAGGAGGACCTGACCTTCGCCGGTCCGCTCACGGCCACGCTGCACGTGGCGACCACCGGCACCGATGCCGACTGGGTCGTGAAGCTCGTGGACGTGTATCAGCCCGATTTCCCGAATCCGGAACCGAATCCGGCCTACCTCCAGATGGGTGGCTACCAGCAGCTCGTGCGCGGCGACGTGATGCGCAGCCGGTTCCGGAACGGCTTTGAGAAGCCGGAGGCAACCACCCCGGGCGAAGTGACCAAAATCGAGTTCACGATCCCCGACGTGCTGCACACGTTTCGCCGCGGGCATCGCGTGATGGTGCAGGTGCAGAGCACGTGGTTCCCCCTGGTGGAACGCAACCCGCAGACCTTCGTGCCCAACACCGCGTGGGCGAAACCGGAAGACTTCCGGAAGGCAACCCAGCGCGTCCATCGGTCCGTCTCGGCCGCCTCCGGACTCACCGTGCAGGTGCTGCCGGCGCCGAAGCCGGCGGGGAAATGACCAAACACCAATGACCAATGACCAATGATCAAGGGCCAGCCGCTGATGGTTCCGGCGTTGTCCGGCCATTGGGTGATTTGAAAGTGAGCCTTGGTCATTCCTCCTCTCGTCGTGTTCACGGTTCAGCCGATCACTGACTTCGCCGATCCGCGGCTCGCGCCGTTCCGGACGCTGAAGAAGCAGTTCGACCATTGGAACGAGGGTTTCTTCGTGGCCGAGGGCGAGAAGGTCGTTCGCCGGCTGCTGGAATCGCCGCATGAGATCGTGTCCGTGCTGCTGCCGCCGAAGTGGTTGCCCGACTACGAACCGCTGCTCGCCCGTCGCCCGGAGACGATCTCCGTCTTCGTCGCGGAGAAGGAGGTTCTCGAGGACCTCACGGGATTCTCGATGTTCCAGGGACTGCTGGGCCTCGCCCGTGTGCCGCGTCCGGCCACGGTGGAGGACTTGTTGGCGCTGCCCCGGCCACATCTGTTCGCCGCGGTGGACGGTCTGAGCAATGCCGAGAACGTCGGCGCCGTCGTGCGCAACGCGGCAGCCCTCGGCGTGCAGGCGATCCTCCTGGGCGAGACCAGCGCCCCGGCGTATCTGCGCCGGGCGGTGCGAAGCTCGATGGGGACGATTTTCCGGCTGCCGTATTTGGGCTGCCGGGTGCGCCACGAAGGCCGGCCGGTGCCAGGCGAAGCGCTCACCGATACGCTGCGCCGGCTGCGGGACCGGGGAATCCGCTGCGTCGCCGCCCATCCGCACACGGACCGCCGGACGCTGTGGCAAGCCGACCTGACGCGCGACACGTGCATCGTGCTCGGCGCCGAAGGCGACGGTATCCGGCCGGAAGTGCTGGCCGAGTGCGACGAGGCCGTGGCCATCCCGATGGCCGCCGGCGTGGATTCGCTGAACGTGGCGAGCGCGGCGGCGGTGTTCTTTGGCGAAGCGCAGCGGCAGCGGGGCGACGGTGTGCGGCCGGGCCAGTAGGCCGGCGGGGCAGGGCGCCCCGCCTCCCCCCACCACCACCTTCGGACATCAGCAGACGGTCACCACGTCACCGGCCGACACGACCTTCTCCTCCCGGGACTTCAGGTGTTTCACCTTCGCCACGGCCGTCCCGTCGGAACTGCGTTCGAGGCGGACGGCATGGGCGGCGCCGAGTTCGAGGGCGCGCTTGAACTGCTTGTCGCCCTTCGCGGGCGTGAGGCTGTAGTCCACGGCCTTGCCGGCTTCGCGGAGCTGCTGGACCACCTTCAGCGAGTCGGCGCGCAGGGTTTCGTCCTCGATGAGCACCACGACGTCCACGGTGCTGGCGAAGGAGGGGACGAGCTTCCGCACCTTGAGCAGTTCGGCGAGCACCACGTCGCCCATGCCGAAGCCGAGCGCGGGCAAGTCCACCTTGCCTTCGCTGACCTGCTTCACGAGCTGGTCGTAACGGCCGCCGCCGGCGATGGCGCGGAACTCGCCCTTACGGTCGAACGCCTCGAACACGATGCCAGTGTAGTAGGCGAGGCCGCGGATGACGCCGTAGTCCACCTTCACGAAGTCGCTGAGCCCGCGCGCGGCGAGGCTGTCGAGCACGGCCTGGAGTTCCGGCTCAGGCACGCTGGCGGCGATGAATTGGGTGACGTCCTCCAGCTTCACGCCGAGCGCCGCAAATTTCTCGGCGCTGACCTCGGGCTTCTCGCGCTCGATCTTGTCCACGACTTGATAGAAGTCGTAGGCCTTCGCCGCGTCACCGCCGCGGGCGGCGAAGAAGCGTTGCCACGCCTGCCGGCTGCTGAGGCGGATCACAAAGTCCTCGTGGGTCAGTCCCAGCGAACGAAGCACGTCGATGAGCAGGGCCACGATCTCGGCATCGGCGCTGACATCGGCCTCGCCGAAGAGGTCGCAGTTGAGCTGGAAGTGTTCGCGGAGGCGGCCCTTCTGCTGCTTCTCGTAGCGGAAGAGCTGGGGCAAGGAGAACCACTTGATGGGCTTCTTGTAGGCGCGTTCCGCCGTGGCGACCATGCGGGCGACGGTCGGGGTCATCTCGGGCCGCATGGAGACAGCGCGTTCGCCCTTGTCCGTGAAGTTGAAGAGCTGGGCAACGATCTCGGCGCCGGACTTGTTGGTGTAGAGTTCGAGCGGTTCGAGCGGCGGGCCGTCGTATTCGCGGAAGCCGTAGCGGCGCGCCGTCTCGCGCCAGCAGCGGAAGATGTGCTGGCGGAGGTCGCAGCTCCACGGCTCGTTGGCCGGGAGGGGCTCGGGGTAGAAATCACGAAAGCCGGGCAGGCGCTCCATCATGGTCGGCGGAGCGTAGCCGGGCGGGGCCAAGCGTGGGAAGCGGGCTTTCGCCTGCCGGGCCGTCGCTGAGTTGGGGGTGTCGCCATGGTTGAGCCGGGCCTTTCCTCATCCTAGCGTCCGCCCATGATTTGGTTGGCCGGCATCTATGTGGTGATGAGCCTGGTCACCGGGCTGGCCTACTGGCTCGACAAACGGCTGGCGCAGGGTGGCGGCCGGCGCATTTCCGAGCGGACGCTGCACCTGCTCGCGCTGGCCTTTGGCTGGCCGGGCGCACTGCTGGCCCAGCGGTTAGTCCGGCACAAGAACCGCAAGGGTGCCTTCCAACTCGTCTTCTGGCTGATCGTCGGCGTGCATATTGCTGCGTGGGCTTGGTGGTTCCGACGATAGGCAGGGCGCTTTACTGCGGAACTTCCGCGGACCCTCGTCCGGCCCGGAAAGGAATCCGCCGCCCACGCTCACCGGCGAACCGGCGAAACGAAGATCCCTTGGCTCAGGTTGGTGAACGAACCCGAGCCGGTGACCTGCAACCGGGCGGCCCGGACCTGATAGGTGACGGGGAACTTGTCCGGAGTGTCGGTCCAGGTGGTCGTGGAGGTGGCCGGACCCAGCGGTTCGCCAAAGCCGTCCAGACCGTTCGCGCTCCGATAGACGAAATACACACAGCCGGCGTCGGGCGAAGGCTGCCATTTCAGCGTGACCTCGCTGCCGTTCCGTTCCGCCTGGGGAGCCGATGGCGGCGTGACCCGATGCAGCCGCAGCGTCGGGTCCCCGAGGATGCTCTGGAATCGCAGCACGGCGACCTGGCCTTCCCAGCCGTGGGTCATGGCGGCCGCCAACGGCGCGCCGCCGCCCAGCGGTGACCAGTCCCAGAGCATGCCCGGCACGGTGGCGAGCCCGTAGTTGGGCCAGCCCAAGGAGGCCTTGAGCCAGTTGTCCGTTTCCACGAGGCGGCCAGCCGGGTCCAGCGGGGCCCAGTTGCAGGCGTAGGAAAACCACACCTGCCGGAACATCACGGGCACCTCGAGTTCCGGCCGCGCGAAATTCGCCGAGAGGAACGGCGTCGGAGTCCGGCCGTCGGCCACGCCCTGGCCCGCCTTGCCGGCGGAATATTGGAAGTGAACGCCGAAGTCTGCCGGGACCGGATCGAGCAGGTTCCAACCGTTGAAGACTTTGCCCGGCTCAATGCCGAAAGCCGCGCCGGCGAAGCTCTGCGCGGAATGGGCGCCGGTGATTTCCGCCGGATTACCCAGGTGCGCGGACACGCGGCCGGCGGTCGGGATGGCATTCGCGCGATAGCGGAAGTCCTTGGCGAGATAGCGACGGATGAGTTCGGCCTCGGACACATCTCCGAACACGGTAAGGCGCGCAAAGTCCACCCGGCCGACCCCGAAGCGCGGCAGGCGGCCGACCCGGTTCGCCGGATTGCCGACCGTTCCGTCGAGGTAGTTCTGGTCGAAGCGGCCATCTTCGCGGATGTTGGGCACGCCGCCCCCAGGGGCGCGGAATTCCTCCACGTCGGTGAAGCCCGTGGTGTCGGGGTAGCCGAAATAGGCATCGCACGGCCACGGGCCGCTGGTCTGCCCGACGTGGCCGTCGGACGGATCCGTGCCGCTGTAGGGAATGACCACGTGTCCCAGCAGGAACACGACGTTGGTCGCGTCCGGGCGGACGGCGGCGTTCAGCTCCGCCTTGAAGCGGGCGAGGTTCCGGACGTTGGCCTTCCAGTTCCCGTCGTCATGCCGCGGGGCGGAAAGCTGATTCACTGTCCAGCCGTCGCCCACGAGGTTGGTGCGCAGGAGCGCCAGGTCGTTGCGCAACGCGCCTTCGAGCGTGGCATCCACCGCGAGGAGGACATGGCCGCGCCGGTGCTGCGGCGGCATGGCGATGCCGGCGACGAAATGCCGGGACAGCGGGATGGGCGCATTGCCCACGGCCTCGAGGTAATCGAGTTGGACCCGGTATTCGTAGGCCCGGCCCGGTTCCGCGGATTCGTCGGTCCACGCGTCGGCGACGGCACTGCGCAGGCGGGCTTCGCCCCAGGACGTTTCGCCCGGATGGCGCCGCCACACGGTGACGGGCCAGGGCCGGGAAATCATCGAGCCGACCGCGATGGGGGCGCCATTGAGTGCCCGGACCAGTTGCAGCCGGGGAGCACCGGTGTCGGCGGTGGCGATCCGAAAGGCGACCTGCTGGCGGGCGAACGTTTCCACCTGGCCGACCGGATAATTGAAGGTCTCGACGCCATCGAGAGCGCCCTCAAGCCGGCCGTATTTCCCGGTCGAATCCGAGCCGAGCGCAAAGCCGTCCTCCTCCAGCGTCTTGGCCGGCGGCAGATTGCTCACGAGCACGCCGTCGCCGAAGTAAGCCCGCACGTCGCCGACCGGCGCGGAGTGAACCCGGCCGTTGTGCCAGAGCACCGTGTATTCGGGCGCATACCCAAGGGCGAGCTCGTGCCAGTAGGGCGTGCGCCATTCCTTGGCGTCGAGCGGCAGCCAATACCGCATGCTCGGGAAGGCGCCGACGTTCTGGGAAAGCTGCAGCCGAAGCATGTCGGGCGGGTCATTGTCCTGGCGGCGGAAGAGCCAGCCCCACCAGCCGGTTTCGCCGTTGCCGAAATTTCCAACCTCGAACAGGCGCGGTGAGGTCGTCGGACGCTGCTCCCAAGTCCAGTCGGGTTTGAACCAGAGCCGGATCGAGCCGCGGTCGAGGCGCACGTTGAGCCGCCCGCTGCGTTCGCGCACGGGGTAGCGTAACGGACGAGGATCGCTCGCCGCGAAATGAACCCCGCCGCCCAAGGTGCCGTTGGTCAGCGCGCCGCCTTCCGAATAGAGCGAAAGCGGGGCGAGGCCGCCCTCGCCGTTGCGCCAGGAACCGTTGGCGCCGTCCCAGAAGAAGGCGGCGAGCCGCTTGGGGATGAAACTGCGCGGACTCAGCGGGTCGGTTCCACCGGCGACTTCCTCACCGTCGAGCGAACCGTCCTGGTCGGTGTCGGCATTCCGCCAATCGGTTTCGCCCGGGTCCACCTGGCCGTTACCGTTGCGGTCCTCGAGGGCATCGGGCAGGCCGTCGCCATCGCGATCCGGCAGCGCCGGGGATTCCGCGGCCAGCAGGGACAGCCCGCCGAGGCATGCCGTCAGCCACCGCAGCCGGGCTCGCGACGGGTTCATGGCGGGCGGCCGTTCAGAAGAGTTGGCCGGCGACCGTGCTCAGGATCTGGAGCGGGCCGGTGTCTTCCAGGCCCTCGGTGGCCTTGTCCACCTTCTGCAGCGTGAGCTTCACGTTCTTGAGGAACGAGGGATCGTTGACGAGCTGGCCGATCGAGCCCTGGCCGCCGTTGATCTTCTGCATGATCTCCTTGAGCTGGGTCATCGCCGTCGCGGTCTCGGTGTAGAGCTTCTCGTCCGTCATCAGCCGGCCGAGCGTGCCTTTGCCCTCGCTCATGCCGATGACCATCTTCTTGGCCTCGGCCACCGCCACGCGCGCGTCGGTGGCGAGCGGCTCGAACTGCACCGCGGCGCGGTTCAGGTTGGTCATCATGCTCACGCCGGACATGTAAAGCGTGTCGTCTTTGAGCAGCTTGCCCATCGTGCCCTGGCCCTCGGCCATCATGGTGGAGATGTTCTGCAGGTTGCCGAGGATGGCGGTGAGCCGGGGCTGGTTCTGCTTGAGGAAGTCGGTGAACGGCCCGAGCAGCTTGCTGAATTCCTCGCCGCTGAAGCTCTTGGTCATGTTCTGCACGCCGTCCGCCACGCCGTCGAGCTTGGCCATGATCTGCGACAGGTCGGGCTGGTCCACGGATTCGAGCACGGTGTCGGCCGTGGCCAGCGGGGCCTGCGCGGTTCCGAAGCTCAGGGAGACGAAGTTCTGTCCGAGCAGTCCGGTGAACTGGATCGTCGCCTTGCTGTCGGTGCGGACCTCGGCGTCGGCGTCCAGCGTCATGCCGACCTCGACCCGGCCGTTGCGCAGCTTGATCTCCTTCACGCGGCCGACCTGCACGCCGGCGAGCTTCACGGGATCGCCCACCTTGAGGTCCTTGGCGTTGGCGAACTGGGCCTTCACCAGCTTGCCGCGGCTGAACAGCGCGCCGCCGCCGATCAGTTCGAACAGCAGGAAGGCGCCGATGACGATGACGGCGAAGAACACGCCAAGACGGGTTTCGAGCGAGTTTTTCATGGACGGCTCAATTCAGGGGAAACAAACAGCGAAGGGGCGAAGGCGCAAAGCGGGGAAAATTTGGAACGCAGGAAGACAGGAAGGGAAACGATCCTGCCACCGGTCACTTCCGGTTCTTCGCTGATTTCATTGGCAAAGCTGACTTCAGCACAGTTCCCGGCGAAACGTCCGATGGCGTCCGTGGTTGGTCCCCTCTCCTGGGGGAGAGGGAAAGGGTGAGGGCGGGCGTCCTTCCATCTGGCGGTCTTTGGGCGGGACCAGTGAGGTTGGCCCGCCCTCACCCCGGCCCTCTCCCCCAAGGAGAGGCGGAATCCTAAGCCAGCGCCCGAACCAACGGGTGCCCGGGAAGGCAGTCGGGTTCTGGCCACTGAGGTCAGCGAAGCGCCTCTTTTCCCGCTTTCCTGTTTTCCAAATTCACCGGGGGTCTTCATCGGAACTCCGCCCTCAGGAAACGTTGCAGCAACGGGTGGGGGTGGGCGCGGATTTCGTCGGGCGTGCCGAGCGCGACGATTTCGCCCTCCAGCAGGAAGGCGATCCGGTCCGCGATGCCGAACGCGAGGTCGCGGTCGTGCGTGACGACCACGGTGGTGGCGCCGATGCGCTGGTTCAGGTTCAGGATTTCGCGTCCGATGGTCAGCGCCACGAGCGGGTCCAGTTCGCTCGTGGGTTCGTCGAAGAGGATGAGCTGGGGCTCGATCACCAGGGCGCGGGCGATGGCCACGCGTTTCTTCATGCCGCCAGACAGTTCCGAGGGATACTTGCCGGCGTCCTCCGGCCCTAGTTCCACCAGCGCCAGTTTTTCGAGAACGATCTTCTCGATCTCCGCCGCGGGCTTGAGCCGATGTTCGCTGAGGTAGAGCCCGACGTTTTCGGCGACGGTGAGCGAGTTCAGCAGGCCGCCGCTCTGGAAGACCATCGCGAGGCGGAAACGGTCGCCGATGCCTTCGCTGGAAATCGGCTCGCCGGCGACCCGGATGTCGCCCTCGTCCGGCTTTTCCAGACCGATGAGGTGCCGCAGGAACACGGATTTGCCGGAACCGCTCGGTCCCATGAGCGCAAAGATCTCGCCGGCGCGCACCTCGAGGTCGAGCCCCTTGAGCACGGGCTCGCCGCCGAAGGACTTGCGGAGTCCGCGGACGGAGACGGGGATGCCGGTGGTGGTTGGGGTAACAGCCATGGCGAACCTCAGATGCCCCAGCCGTTGTCGAACGGCAGCAGCAGGCGGGTGAGCACGTAGTCCATGATCAGGATCAGCACGAAGGAGTTCACCACCGCCTTGGTGACGCTCCGGCCGATCCCGCGGGGTCCGCCGCGAGTAGCCAGGCCCTGATGGCAGGAGACCACCCCGACGAGGATTGCAAACACGAAGGACTTGATCAGCCCGTTGGCGATGTCGCCGAACTCAACCTGCTGCTGGAGGTTCGCGAAGAAGGCCGTCCACGAAACGGCGATGCGTTCGTTGTGCGCCGCCACCAGCGCGCCGCCGAGCCAGCCGACGAGGTTCGAGAAGATCACGAGGCACGGCAGCGCCACCGCGATCGCCACCACGCGGGGCAGCACGAGGTAGTGGATGGGATTGATGTTCAGCGTCCGGAGCGCGTCGATCTCCTGATAGACGCGCATCGAGCCCAGCTCCGCCGCCATCGCCGAACCGATGCGCCCGGCGATCAGCACCGACATCATCACCGGCGCCAGTTCCTTGCACATGGACAGCGCGACCAGGCCGCCGAGGGCCGAGCCGAGGCCGCGCTCCACCAGCACCGGGCCGACCTGGAGCGACAAAACGCCGCCGATGAACAGCGACAGCAGGCACGCCATGAAGAGGCTGGCATTGCCGATGTCGAAGAGCTGTTCCCCGACCTTGCGGCGCTCCCGCCAGACACGGGGCAGCGCCCGCACCGTGGCGGTAAACAGCAGGACCAATTCTCCGAGATTTCGAAACATGCGGCGGCTCGCGTCGGGCGGAGTGTCACCGAAACGCGAGTTTGGACAAGTTCCAGAAACCAAAGCCGCCGATGACCAGTCCGGAAATGCGGTTCAGCCAACGCATCTGCGCCGGTCCCAGTCGGGCACCGAGGCGCCGTGACCCGGTGCTCAGCAGCAGCCACCAGGCGGCGGAACCCGCGAACACCCCCGCCACGAGCGCCACCGCGGCCAGCCACGAGGTCTTCCCTGCTCCAAAGCCCAGGCCGGCGAACAGTCCGACAAACGACAGGATGGTCAGCGGATTGGACAGTGTGAGCAGCAGCGTGGTGCCGAAGGCCCCGGCCAGACTGGCCGCGTCGTTCCGGGCCGCCTGTTCCGCCGGCCGGCTCCGCCACGTGATCACGCCGAGGTAACAGAGGAAGCCACCCCCCAGCAGGCGCAGCCACGACTGGTGCCGCACGAGGGCATCTGAAACTGCGGTCAAACCGGCGGCGCCGATGGCGCCATAAATGGCATCGGCGGTGGCCGCGCCCAGGCCGCAGAGGAATCCGACCAGCGCCCCATCCGCCACCGACCGCCGGATGCACAGCACCCCGATCGGTCCCACCGGAACGGCGATGGAGAACCCCAGGATCAGACCTTGGACGAACGGATTCATACCCGAACTGCCGCGGTCATTTGTGTTTCACCGGAACCGGGTCGGGCTCTTGGACCCAGCGGGCGGCCTCGCTTCGTATGGAATTTCCTGACAACCCCATTTTGTGATCGCGTGTAACAAAGCGCCGGACCGTCATCCGCCGCACCTGACCCTCGTCGTGGTATTCGATGAGGCCCAACTCCAATTGATCCGGGTCCGGTATTGTTCCCACCGGCAGCACGAAGAACAGCAGGCAGAGTCGGTTGCGTTTCACCTCGTTGAGTCGGTAGGCGGCCACGCGCAGGTCCTCGTAGTATTCGTCGGGTGCGCCCAGCTTGGCCTCGATTTCCGAGCGGCTTGGCCGGGGTCTCGTGGCGCCCGGCACATACTTGAAGTCCGCCGTTCGCAGGCTGGAGAGCGGCGTCCGCTTGGCGGGCAATGCTGGCCAGGCACACCCGGGCCATACCAGCAGCGTGGCCGCGCCGAGGATGCCCAGTGCCACCAGAAAGCGGGGCGAAGGCGTGCGTTTCAGAATGTTTCCGGGAACTCCGCTGGCGTTCACGGCGAGGATGGAGGCACACGCCATTCACCCACACAATGCGGAAGGTCCAATGGGACGCGGCTCGCGGATTCGGGTGTCAGGTTCGGCCGAGTGCCGCCGCCTCACGCTATCATGAGACGTGCCTCTACGTGTTTTCACGTATTCCGGACTTTTCCGGGAATCGCTAGCAGGATACGCAAATGCTTAAGCCAGTTCTGCTTCCCCGCCGTTTGGTTGACGGCGCCGGAGCAAAGCGGGCGGACCAATTTTCCATGCAACATACCACAGCGAATCTCTGGCCACACCGTGGCCGGGCCCTGCTGCTTGCCGCCTGCGCGGTCCTCGCAGCGTCAACCTCCGCCTTGGCCCAGGGCTGGCAGCGCGTCGTCAATCTCAACAACCTGCCCGGCTCCGCGATCGGTGCCGGCAACGGCAACACGCTCTTCGCGGGCCTGAACCAAGGCCATGTGTTCCGGTCCACCGACAACGGCCTGACCTGGACCGGGGCCACCAGCGGCCTCGTGGACAGCTTCGGCCGGATCCTGGTCCCCAACGCCTTCGTGGTGGGTGCCAACGGCCGGGTGCTGCGCGGCGGACCGAATGCCTCGTGGGAAAACCGCGTTGGTTCGCCGCTGTTCTATTCGGACAACCAAGGCGCGACCTGGACCGAAGTGCCGCTGCCCTTTGGTTCGACTCCGCGCAATCCCTCCGGCATCAGTGTCAGTGACCTCGTGGCCCACCAGGGCGCGCTGTATTTCAGCGACGCGCTGTCCGAAGGCATCTGGAAAAGCACCGACAACGGCCTGACCTGGACTGCCGCCGGTGAAGGGCTGCCTACGGCCCCGTTCGTCAATTTCGCCAAAACGTATTACGCGGTGGCGAGTGCCGGGAACGCGTTGCTCACGGTGACCGCAGTCCGCGGGGTGTTCCGCTCCACCGATGGCGGCGCGACGTGGGCGCAAGCGGTGAATGGCATCCCCGGCGTGGTGGACAGCCCGCTGGTCGGTGGGCGGTCCTGGAGTGGCACCGATGTCGTGGGTGCGCCCGACGGCACGGCCTTCGCCGTGGTGGACAGCCGGCTTTACCGCAGCCGCGACGGCGGGGCTTCGTGGACCGAGGTCGGGGTGGGAATCCTTCAGGGGCCAAACCCGTTTGTCCCTTCCGTGATCCAGCCGAACGCGCGGAAGGTGGAACTGCTCGGCGACCGCGTGTTCGTGAGCACCACGGACGGCAATCCCCGTTTCTTCGAGGGGGCTGAGTGGGGCGAATCGTGGACGGAACTGCCGCGCGTCGAAGGCAACGCCGCGAATGCCGGCATCCTCGCGCAGTCGTTCTACGCCCACAACGGGGCGCTCTACTTCGCCGGCGACAAGGGCATTCACCGGCTCGACCTGGCCGCCGCCATCCGCACGAACATCCCGCCGGTGGTCACCGTCACCCCGGCCCCGGATCCGTTTTCCCCCTTTGCCCGGCTCTTCGCCAATGTCGGCGGCACGGTGAACGCGAGCGCCATCGCCCGCGGCACGCCCCCCTTCACCTACGAATGGCGGCTCAATGACACTCCCATCGCGGGCCAGACCTCGGCCACGCTCAGCTTTTCCCCGACCGACACGAACCAGTCCGGCACGCTCAGCCTGGTCGTGGCGAACGCCGGCGGCCGGACCACCAACACCGTCGGCCCCCTGGTGGTCGCGCCCACCGGACCGGGACAGCCGGACTTCTCGTTCCAGCCTCAACGCGCCGCCGCGGTGACGGCCTTTGCCCTCGCCCCGGACGGCGGACTCTTTTTGGGCGGGTCCGGCGTGCGGCGGACGTTTGCCAACGGGCAGGTGGACCCCTCGTTCGTCACCGGCACCGCGCTCGGAACCACCCCGGTGCGCGCCTTGCTGCCGCTGGGTGACGGCTCCGTGCTCGCCGGCGCGGCCGACACTTCGGATGCCGCCCGCAACTACCGCCGCCTGCTGTCGGACGGCACGGTGGACCCTTCCTGGCCCTGGCCCAATGAGGTGGCCGGCGGGCCGCGCAAGATCGTGCAGTTGGCCGACGGCAAGTTCCTGATCGCCAGCGGCAGTCTTGGTGGCATTCACCGCCTGAATCCGGACGGAACATTCGATCCCACCTTCCAGGGCCCGGCCAGCATCGGTCGGTTCCAGCGCAATCATGTGCGGGAATTCGCCCTTCTGCCCGACGGCCGCATCCTGATCGCCGGGGTCTTCAACGACGTGGACGGTGTCGCCCGCGTGGCGCTGGCGCGCCTGCTGCCCAACGGACCGCTGGATCGTGACTGGGTGCCGGCGAGTTTGCCGGGCGGGTCCGAGATCAGCGCCCTGCAGGTCCAACCCGACGGACGAATCCTCATCGGCGGCGCGTTCCAGACGGTGGCGGGTCAGCCCCGACCCGGCGTCGCCCGGCTGAACGCCGACGGTTCCCTCGATACCACGTTTGCCTTCACGCTGACTCCCCAGTCGCCCGGGCCGGTGGTCAATGCCCTGGCCCTGCAGCCGGACGGCAAGGTGTGGGTTGGCGGCCGGTTTTTCGTGAACGCGGCGATCCGAAACCTGGTCCGTCTGAATCCCGACGGCACGGTGGATGCCAACATGCCGGCCTTGGGCATCGGGACCAGCGACGGACCGGTGAACCTGCTGCGCCTCGCTGACGACGGCCGCCTGTGGGTCGCCGCCCAAAGCCTGTCCCTGAATGGCGAGTTCGGCGGCTACTTCCTGCGCCTGTTCACCGATCTGCCCGGCCGGACCTTGGCTTATGCCGGACTGAGCCAGACTCCGGACCTGGGAACTTCCACCACCCTGCAGGGCACGGTCACGGGACCGTTCCTCGGCCTGCAATGGCGGTTCAAGGGCACGCCGATCAGCGGTGCCACCGGCCTCGAATTGACCCTGAACAACGTCACGCTCGCCGCCTCAGGCGCCTACGACCTGGTCGTGACCGATGGCAATGGCAGCTACACCAGCGCTCCGGTCAACGTGCGGGTGCGCGGCCCGGTGGTGATTGACCAGGGCCCGCTCCCGGCCGTCGTCGCGGTGTCCAACAGCGTGAGTCTGGCCGTGAGCGCCTTCGGCAAGCTGCCGCTCGGTTACCAGTGGCTGAAGGACGGCGAAGTGCTCGCCCATGCGACCAACCGCACGCTGTCCCTCACGAACCTCCAGTTTGCGGCGAGCGGCGACTACGCGGTGCGCGTTTCCGGCGGTGACGGTTCCTCGACGACCAGCGAACCGGCCTTCCTGACGGTGGTGCCGGCGCCGGGTTCGACCAACTCGACCTTCCGGCTGGCGCTGGGAACCGTCAGTTCCTTCAACGGCGGCTTCAAGGACATCGTCTTCCTGCCCGACGGCCGAGCGATCGTGGCCGGCGGCATCACGAACCGGCTGGCGCGGGTGAACACCGACGGCTCGGTGGATCCCACGTTCCAGTTCGATGCCACGGGCGTGACTGACTTCCTGGCGCTCGAACGCCGGGCCGATGGCAAACTGTTCGTCCTCGTGCGGCTGAATACGGGCGGTGGTCCCTACGTGGTCCGCCGGCTGAACGAGGACGGCTCGGTGGATGCCGACTTCCCGGAGGCGTCTCCCCTCGGAAACCATCCCAGCGAAATGAAGCTCGCGCCGGACGGGGGCCTGCTGCTGGTGAGCCAGACCGGATTCGAACGCCTCAACCCGGACGGTTCCCCGGATCCCGGGTTCAACCAGCGGGCCCGGCTTAACAGCCAAGCCCTCTCGGTGGACGTGGATCCTGCCGGACGCATCTATGTGACGGGCTACTTCACCACCGTGGGCGGCCAGCCGCGCGCCCAGTTGGCCCGTTTGTCGGCTGACGGCACGCTCGACCCGTCGTTTGCCCCCACGAACACCTTCTCGAGTTCCTGGACCATCACCGCACTCGCCGATGGCGTTCTGCTCGGCGATCTGAACGGTTTCTACCGCTTCACCGAAACCGGCGCCCGGGACGGCAGCTACGGCTGGAACACACGCCTGGCGGCTTGGGACGTGACGTCCACCGGCCTGCTGGTGGGTGTCCAGGCGGACACCCAGGGGAACGGCGTGATCCGCACGGTGGACGGAGCGCCGGCCTTGCCGTTCAGCACGATGAAGATGCCGGCTTCGCAATACGGTTACAGTTTCCTCCGCGTGGCGCCCGACGGCGCCCTCTGGTTGGCTATGGGCGCGATTGGCGCCACGGATTCCGCGTCCGTGCTTTACCGGCTCAACGGCACCGTGACGCCGCTCGCACTGCTCACTTCGCCGCAATCGCAGACCGTGAATGCCGGCGCCCAGGTCACGTTTACGGCCGCGGCGACCGGCACCTCCAAGGTGTCTTATCAGTGGCAGCGCAACGGCCAGAATCTGCCGGGCGAGACCAACGCCACCCTCGTCCTCAACGATGCCCAGCCAGCCAACAGCGGCGACTACGCGGTGGTCGTCAGCAACCGCTCCGGCTCCCAGACCAGCCGTCCCGCCACGCTGGTGGTGCTCGGGGCGCCGGAAATTCTCGCGCTCAGCGGCGGTAGTGAACTGGGCGCCGGCAACACGCTGTTGCTCAGCGTCAACGCCCGCGGCGTCGCCCCGCTCACCTACGAGTGGCGTCGCAACGGCGCACCGCTGTCGGCCGGCGAGGCACCCAGCTACACCAACCGCGCCGTGGTGCTCGCCGATGCCGGCAGCTACGACGTGGTCATCCGGAATTCGCTCGGTGCGACCACGAGTTCCCCGGTTGCCGTCACCGTCGTCCTGCGCCCCGGCGCCGTGATCACGAGCTTCCCGACGAACGCCGGCACCACCCTTGGCCTCACCGAGCTCAATGTGCTGCCCAACGGCCTGTATCTGTCGGGCGGCAGCGCCTACAACCGCTTTGGCGAACTCCAGTTCTCGCTGCCTTACCCCTACAACGGCGCGCCCGGCACCAGTGTGCTGCGGGATCGTGTCGCCGTGGACGCCGCCAACGGCCGCATCTACATGGGGCCGACCTACGCGGTCCGGGCGTTCGACCTGAACGGTGCGCTCATCCCCAACTATGCCGGCCCGGCCGCGAACGTGCGGTTGGTGCGCGTCGAGGCTTCCGGAACCGTGCTTGAATGGACCGAAGGCGCCCTGTCCTACACCCTCAAGCGGCTCGGACCCGATGGCAGCCTGGCGGAAGGCTTTGCGCCGCCGACCACCTTCGGCGTCGACGCTCAGCCACTGCCCGACGGAAAGATCCTGCTGCTGTCCGCCTCCCAGAGGATTTTCCAGGGCAACTTCGTCTTCGATACCACGGTGGTGCGGCTGAACGCCGATGGCACCTTGGACCCGACCTTCAAGGCCGCCACCAACGTCTTCCCGCTGGGCGAAAAGGCGGAACGGTTGGCCGTGGACCGCCAGGGACGGTTCTTTGTCCTCGGCGCGTTCAAGAACTACGGCGGGCAGGCCCGCACGAGCATCGCCCGCTTCCTGGCCGACGGAACGCTGGATGCGCAGTTCCAGCCGCCAGCCATCAACGCCGCCGTCATGGAACTCGCCGAGCAGGTGAACGGCAAACTGGTGATCGTCGGCGCGTTCACCCAGGTGGACGGACAACCCCGCAGTTTGATTGCCCGGCTGAATGCCGACGGCACCCACGACGCGAGCTTCAATCCCGGCACCGGTCTGACCACGACCGGCGGCCAGAACATCGCCTACGACGTCGCCCTGCTGCCGACCGGCGAAATCCTCGTCGCCGGCACGTTCAACCGTGCGGACGGCCTCATCCGCACCGGGCTTGCCCTGCTGACCGGTGACACCACCGACCTCTACTTCACCCGCGAACCGGCGGATGTCGAACTGCCGGTGGGCGATTCCACGGAACTGGTCGCCGCCGGCACCGGCATCAGCGCGGTGACCTACCAGTGGTTCAAGGGCAATGAGTTGCTCGCGGGGCAGACCGGCAGCACGTTGAACCTGGTCAACGCCACCGCGGAAACGGCCGGCGACTACCGCGTGGTCATCCGCAACGCCGCCGGTGAACTCTCCAGCCGGGTGGCCAAAGTCAGCGTCATCACGCCCCCCACCATCACTGCGCCGCCCGTCTCGCTGGTATTGAACGCCGGGGAAAACGCCACCTTTGTGGTTGCCGCCACGGGCACGCGGCTCGCCTACCAATGGCGCCATGCCGGCACCAATCTGCCGCAGGCCACCAGCGCTTCGCTGACGCTGCCCGCAGTGACCGCCGAGCAGGCCGGCAGCTATACGGTCGCGGTCAGCAACTCGGCCGGTTTTGTCCTCAGTGCCGAAGCCCTGCTGCGGCTGCGCCCTGCGTTGGTCCCGGATTCCGTTCTGCCCAATCCCGCGCTCACCAACGGACTGTTCGCGCACTTCCCGTTCGACGGAAACTCCGCCTCGGTGGTTGGAAACTCGGGCTGGAGCGGCGGCGGGAATGTCACCTATCCGGCCGGCGTGATCGGCAGCCAGGCGGTCGGCCTGCACTCGGGCAGCGCCATTCTGGCCATCGGCGCCAACGGCACCCGGTTCATTCCCGGCGGCACCTACACCCTTAGCTTCTGGGTCCGGCCGGAGGGGACGAATTCCTTCAACGCCTACTCGTTCGTAGTCGGCAGCTCCCTGCACTTCCTCTTCTTCGGCGGCACGGACAATGTGACCGGCGGGAAGAGCCTTTATCTGGCTGCCTCCGGCGCGACGGCGATCCATTCCTCCGACCCGCGGGCATCCGTGCCCAACCTCCGCGGGCGGTGGACCCATGTGGTGGTCGCCTACCGGGGCGGCGGCGCGGGCAATCCGGACAACTACTCAGTCTATCTGGACGGGGAAGCGCTCGCGCTGACCGACTCGACCGAGAGTGTCGCCCTTCCGAGCATTGGATTGCGCAATCGTCTGGGCGGTCTGGCCGGCGGCGTTTACGGCACCAACGAGCGGTTCGCCTTGGACGATCTGCGGATGTTCAACCGGGCAATTTCGGGAGCCGAGGCGCAGTCCATGTATGAGCGCATCGCCTCCGAACCCCGGCCCGCCATCACCTCCCATCCTGCCGGCGGTTCCGCCGCCCTTGGGGGCAGCTTCACCTTCAACGTCACCGCCACCGGGCCGAACCTGTTTTACGAATGGTATCGCGGCGAAACCCTGCTGCCGAATGCCGCGGGGCCGGCGCTGCGGGTGGACAACCTTACCGCCGCCGACGCGGGCGAATACCGGGTGGTGATTTCGAATGGTGGCGGCAGCACGAACAGCGCGATCGCCACCCTGACGGTCAACAGCACGTCCGATCTCTTCGCCGCCTGGGCGACGGCCGCGGGGCTGTCCGGCGCGAACGCGACCACCGAGGCCGATCCGGATGGCGACGGCTTCAGCAACCTCGAGGAGTTCGCCTTCGGTTCGTCGCCCACCGCCGCCGACCAGCGGCCGCGCTTTGTGATCAGCTCGATTCGGCTGAACGGCGAGGACTTCCCGACGGTGACCTACACGCGCCGTCCCAATGCCGGCACTGTCCGGATCGTCGCCCGGGCTTCCAACTCGCTCTCGTTCCGCCCCGATGGCACGGCAGCGGGAGTGGGTCTGAGCATGGTGGGCGACCTTGAGGCGATCACCGTCCGCAGCGGCACACCCATGAGCGGCAGCCCGCAGCAGTTCTTCCAGCTCCTGGTGGAACCGTAACGGCGGGGTCAGTTCGCAAACTCCCAGGCCGGCGGAACCCTCGCGGTTCCGCCGGCTCGCGTTTGCCCCGCAACCCATCCATCGTCCGTCCGGATGACGATGTTGCGCTACGGGCCCAATGCGTGGCTGCTCCGCTTCGCCGAGCAGGCGGACCAAGCCGCCTTCGACCGGTCGCGCCAGCTCGTCGCCGCGCTCGAACGACAGCCGCTGGCGGGTCTGGCCGAAGCCATCCCGGCGTTCACCACGCTGCTCCTGCGTTTTGCCGGTCCGCCGCCGGGCGAAACGGAGATCCGGCGCTGGCTGGATTCCGTAGCTGCCGCCCCCGCTGCCAGCGCCCTCGCCGGACGACTGCACGAACTGCCCGTTCACTATGCGGGGCCGGATCTGGCCCGCGTCGCGACGCACGCCGGGCTCCCGGTCGCCGATGTGATCGCGCGGCACACCGCCGTCGCCTACCGCGTGCATTGTCTCGGTTTTGCCCCGGGCTTCCCCTACCTCGGCGGCCTTGATGCAAAACTCCACACGCCCCGGTTGGCGTCGCCCCGGCCACGCGTGCTGCCGGGAAGTGTCGCGATCGGCGGCGAACACACCGGCATCTACACCGTGGCCAGTCCCGGTGGCTGGAATCTGTTGGGGCAAACTTCCGTAACGCTCTTCGATCCGCGGGCGGCTTCGCTGGAAGCCATGTTCCGGCTGCGCGCCGGTGACTCCGTGCGTTTTCGGGCTGCACCGGAACCTCTCACCACGGGCGTCGCCCCGGCGGTATCGTCGCCGGAGCGCCCCGCTGCTCCGGCCCGCATCCGTCTGCTCACGTCCGGACTGGGCGTGAGCCTCCAAGACCTGGGACGTCCCGGCTACGGCCGGTTCGGCGTGCCCCCCGGCGGGGCGATGGATCCTGCCGCCGCGTCCGTGGCCAATTGCCTGCTCGACAATCCCGCGTCTTCGGCCGCGCTGGAACTGTGTCTCCAAGGCCAACGTCTCGAAGTGCTGGCCGATGGCTGGCTGGCCGTGGCCGGCAGCACGGCTCCCCGCGGGCAACGCCCCAACTCGGCGTTCCGCGTGCGGGCCGGCGAACTGCTGGAATTTCCGCCGGGAGCCGACGGGGTGTGGACTTACGTCGCCATTCCGGGCGGCTTCGACGGCGAAGCCATTCTCGGATCGCGCAGCGCGAATCCACGGGCCGGCCTCGGCCGCACCGGCGCGCCCGGCGACGAATTTGCCGCGGCCGCGGAGCGTCGCCTTGATCTGCCTCCTGCAATCGCCCGTCGCACGTTCGCGGCGGCCGAAGACATCCGCGACCCCGCGGCACCGCTGCGCGTGTGGCCCGGACCTCAGTGGGAATCATTCTCCGCCGAAACGCGCGCCCGCCTGTTCAGCAGCGACTGGATGGTCTCCAGCCAATGCGACCGGGTCGGTTATCGCCTGCAGGGACCTGTGCTCGAGACCCGGCCCGATCAGATCATTTCGGAGCCCGTGCTGCCCGGTTCCATCCAGATTCCCGCCGGCGGCCAGCCCATCGTGACCATGCCCGACGGCCCCACGATCGGCGGTTATCCGAAACTCGGAATGGTCGATCCCGCGGACCTGCCCCGCCTCGCCCAAAGCCGCCCCGGCCAGCGCCTCCGCTTCCGGCCGGCCGCCTGAACCGGACCGGACCCTGCTGCCGGCCATCGCGTGGTTGCAGTCGCGGCGAGGCCGCGGCCATGCCGATGGCCGCCGGCGTGGATTTACTGAACGTGACGAGCGCGGCGGCGGTGTTCTTCGGCGAAGCGCCGCGTCAGCGGGGAGTCGGTGCGCCAGGCAGCGAAACGGGCGCGGCATTGGTTGCTTCGATGGCCTGAAGAGCTTGCTCCGCCGCTTCGCGGACCATGCGCCAAGAGTCGTTTTGCGCCTGCCGGAGCGCGCCGGCGGAGTTCCGGGCAGCGGGTCCGAGCCGGGCGATCATCTCGGCGCAATGGGCGCGCACACGCTCGTCCGGATCGGTCAACAGGAGCGTTTCCAGGCGGGGCACGGCCTTCTGGGCTTCGGCCGGTGCAATGGTCTTCAGGCCGGCCAACAGGGCGCGGAGCATCTCCACATCGCGCTCCCGGTTCAGGAGACGGTGAATTTCCGGCACCGCCGGCCGCCCGATTCCGATCAGCGCGTTCACGGCAGTGGCACGATGGCCCGCACCGTAGTGGCGAAGGATCAGCGGAATCTCCGACGCCGCGCTTGGGCCGCAGTGCCCGAGGAGTTGGATGAACCGGTCCTGCTGCCACTTTCGCCGTTGGTTTTCCCGCCAGGAGGCGTCCTGCAGATCATTCCACCATGAATAACGTCCGAATTGGCGAAACAGGCGGTGATCAGCCAGCCTTGGAACCCACGTTTCCCATCCCGGACCCGCCTCAGCATGGGCCCGGACCAAGGCGGGCACTGCCACGGCCCCGTCCATTCGCCGAAGCTGCCTTTCCGCGGCGGCAATGGCGGGCATGGAATTGGGAGTCCAGTCCTGGGCGGTCAGGCGGACAATCTCGCTCACGCGAACGCCTTCAAAGCGCGGTTCCAACGGGTCGAAGTTCCACCAGGCGATTCCAGCCAAGGCCAGAATACCCGCCAGCGACGCGGCGGCGAGGAGGCGGCGTGACTGGATCATTGGGTAGCCCCAGTCAGTGACCGGATCAAATCCCCGACCTGTCGCGCGGTGTGCTCACTGGAGATGGCGAACCGGAACGCGCCGCCGGCGGGCAGGCCCGGATAGTGGAGATAGGAGGGAAAGATGCCGGCTTGCAGCAGGCGCTGGCGGAGCCGGGCTTGATCGTCGGAACTTCGCGGAACGATCCGGCAGATGGGGCCCGGCGTGATGGCTTCCAGCCGACCGGCGGCGTGGAGCGCGGACTTCACCCGAGCCACGTTCCGCTGGAGCCGCCCGTAGCGGACGGGCGAAGCGGCGAGGAGTTGGAGCGATTTCAGTGCCGCGGCGGCCAAGGGCAACGGCGGGGGCGTGCTGCCGAGGAAAATCCGGCTGCGGTTCAGGCGTCCGATCAGGGCCGGGTCGCCGAGGACGAATCCCCCGAAAGCGCCGAAGGCCTTGCTCAGCGTGCCGGTTTGGATCAGGCGGTCCGGAGCAAGGTCGCTGAGTTCTACGGTGCCGCGGCCGGTGGGGCCGACGGTGCCGAAGCCGTGGCAATCGTCCACGAGCAGCCAAGTCTCCGGCCGCAGCCCGGCGCGAAGATCCTTCAGGGGTGCGGCCGCTCCGCTGGTGGGATTGATGCCGTCGGTGAGCAGCAGAGTGTGGGCGCGTGCGGGAAGTTTTCGCTGCTGCCGAATCGCGTCGATGGCATCGCCTGCCCGGAAAACCACGCGACGGGCTCCGGTGAGCAGGGCGGCATCCTGCAGGCTGGGATGCGCCCCGGCGTCCACCAGCACATGGGTAAACTCTCCCGCCAGGGCCTGGGCAACGGCGAGGTTGGTCACGTAGCCGGTGCTGACGAGGCGGCAGGCTGGAACACGGAAGAAGCCCGCCAGCGTCTGTTCGAGCTGTTCGTAGAGCGGATGATTGCCGGTGGTGCGACGGGACGCGGAAACACCCAGTCCATGCGCCCGGGCCGCACGGTCCACCGCGGCGATCACGCGGGGATCGCTGGCCAGCCGGAAGTAATCGCAGCCGCCGAAGTAAGTGAGCCGGCGGCGTCCGCTCCAGACCTCGGTGCGCGAGGCCAGCCGCAACGGGGCGGGAAGGGCCTCATCATCGTCGGGGGCAGCCGGAGCCGGAATCGCCATGTCGGGGACAGGTAAGCGTGCGGGGCCGCGGGTTGGCGAGTGCAGAACCGGCGGGCGGGTCGAGGAAAAGTGCTGCCGGCATCCTGCCGGCAGCGGCGGCACCGGACGGCCACGAACCTGAATCTGGCGGTCGGATCGGGCCGGTGGCTCTGGGTGCAAGCCCACTCTGGACCCGGGGGCCTGTGGCCCGAGCTGAAGCCCGCACCGGCCGTTCACCGGGATCAGTAGGCACCGTTTCACGGGGCCGGCCGGCGAGACGCCGGCGGAACGGCAAGCCGGAGGCTTGCGCTACGCCGCCGCGGCGTCACCCGGCTGACTTCGCCTGCTTCGCGTTCACGCGGTCGAGGGTTTCCGGATCGAGTTTCACCAGTTGGAATTCCTTGGCCAGGTCGTCGGTGAAGGTCGCGATGAGGCGGAGCAGATCGAGCTTGGCGGCGTTCAGCCACCATGCGAGCGGGGGCAGGAGGAGCAGCAGCGCCCAGATCCACCAGCGGATCGGACCGGCCGGCGTCTCCGCCGCGATCGGCCAGCGGCCGACGAAGCCGATGATGACCAGCAGGGTGCCGGCGACCGACCAGAACAGGGCGCGGGCGAGAAAACTCCAGCGGGCCACCAGACGGCAGCGGATGATCTCGCGGCCGCCGGTGTAGTATTCGGCCGCCGTGGTCAGTTCGAGTCGCGCCCAGCGCGGGCCGAAGATCTCCACATCGTGCGGGCTCCAGCCGGTGTCGGGCTTGTTGGGCCAGCCGCGCTGGTCTAGGCGCTCAAGCAGGCGCGCGAGGAAGGCCATGCGGTCCACGCCCTTGTCGCTCCAGTAGAGCAGTTGGCCCAGCTGGTCTTCCCGGCCGGCGAGGCTGAGCGAATCGAGGCTTTCCCGTGTTCCCGGCGAGGTCTGCTGGCCGCGCAGGTGGCCCATGTGGCGCGACCAGCCGCGCACCACGGGTTGGAGCAGGAACAGCAGTGCGACGAGCGGCCGGGACCAGAAATGGGTTTTGGCCCGGGGCAGTTCCGCCTGCTTGGCCGCGAGCACGCACAGCGAGAGCGAAAACAGCAGGCTGCCGAGGCCGAACGCGGTGAGGTAGGGCACCACCGCGCCGAGCACGAGCAGCGGCAGCGTCACCAGCACGTGGAATTCGAGGCTCGTGACCGTCACGAGCAGCAGGCTGGGCTGCGCAGCGTAAATGCTCTGGAAGAACGCCGTGCCGAAGAGGCCGTGGTAGATGACGGACGGGTTCAGCTCGACGCCATATTTGGCCGGCGAATAGATGCGCCCCTGCCAGATCGAGCCGCCGAAGCGGTTGAAGTTCTCCGGATGCCGGCGTTCCAGCAGCGCCTCGGCATCCCCGTAGCCGGCCTGTTGCTTCAGGTAGGCGCGGATCGTGTTGCGCCGGTAATGCCAGACAAACCCGGCCGGACTGAAGCCGAGCCGGTAACCCCGTTGCTGGAGCCGCCAGCAGACATCGACGTCGTCGCCCGCCTTCCAGTAGATCGGGTCAAAGCCACCGATGCTGTCGAGGGCCCACTTGTAGAAGGCCATGTTGCAGCCCGGGATGTGCTCGGCCACCCGGTCGGTGAGCATCACGTGGGCGGGGCCGCCCGGCGAAACCATGACGCACGCCGCGGTCGGCGAATCGTCCGGCGGCAGGAAATTGTGGCCGCCGATGCCGGCGCAGCGCGAGTTCAGCAGGTCGCCCACGAGGTAATGGAGCCAATCCTCGTCGGCGCGGCAGTCGGAGTCGGTGAACGCCACGATCTCGCCCGAGGCCGCGGCGACGCCCGTGTTACGGGCCACGCTTAGGCCGCGGTTCTGCGCGTGCCGGAAGTAGCGCACCGCCGGGAACAGCGCGGCGATGGATTCGCTTTCGTCGGTGGAGCCGTCGTCCACCAGGATCACTTCGTAGTCGGGATAGTTGAGCTTCTCGAGCGACTGCAGGCATGTCTTCAGGGTCGCGGCGCCATTGTAGCTCGCGACCACCACCGACACCCGCGGGTGCTGGGGCAGCGGAAAGTAGGGGGCGGTGGCGAACTGCCGCTGCACCGCGGCAAAGGCCGCCTTGGGCGTGCGGTCGCGGGCCACCAGGCCAAACGCCCAGTCAGTGATCGCGCGGCCGTCCTTGAACCAGTCGTCGGTGAACGCGAACACGACCGCGCCCGCGCAGCCCGCACGGAAGGCCGTCTCGATCTGCCAGCCGAGGCTCTCCGCCTGCTGCGTTTCGGATTCGCGCAGGGAATCCAGCCCGAACTCGCCCAGCATCATCGGCTTGGTGTCCGCAAGCATCTGCAGGCGGGCGAGGTAGTTCTCGAACGGCCGCTGGTGGTGCAGATAGACGTTCCAGCACCAGAAATCCACGGTCCGCGGCCGGAGGAACTCCGTCGGCGGAAAGTTGCCGAATGTGCAGAGCAGCTCGCGGTCCACGGACTTCGCCTCCGCGATCAGCTCGTCGAGGAACTCCGCCACCGCCTCGGCGCCGCTCCAGCGCACGATGTCGGGCGGAATCTCGTTCACGATCGAGAGCGCGAATACCGCCGGATGCACCGCGCACCGCCGGGCGGCGTCGCGGACGGCCGCACGCGCCGCGTCCCGGGTGACCGCGGAATCCAGGAAGCACTGGTGCTTGTTCCACGGCACGTCCACGAGAGCCTTGAGCCCGCGTCGGTGCAGGGCATCCAGGAACCAGCGGGGCGGCACATGATACAGCCGCACGAGGTTCGCCCCCAGGTCGGCCAGCAGGGCGAGATCGCGTTCGACCTCTTGGGGTTCCGGCAACGGTTCACCGGCCGCGTTCGGGGCGAACGGGCCGTAAGTGACACCCTTGGGGTAGAACTTGCGTGCGCCCAGGCGGAAGAACTTGCCGTCCACCGTCACGCGGGTGCGGGACAGTTCGGCGTCCTGGAAAGGTTGGCTGGAGCTGGGAGCCACGGTCGGGTCCGCACGCCGGGGGGCGGCGGACCGGCCGGATTGAGCCGGGGGAAAGGCGGCTTGGGAATCGGGAAATGCCGGCCCGCGCAACCACAGCGTCGCCGCCGGAGCGGGTCCGGCGGACGAGGTGGCTGGTGCGGGTGAACTCACGAGCTGGGTGAACTTGCAAAAACGAGGCCCGTCGGGTCTCCGTCCGACGGGCCTCTCCTCTTCCTATGCACAGGCCGGCTGGCACTCACCAGCGGGCCCGAAAACCGAAATGGGGAGCGCACACCACCGGGGCCGGAGCGACCACCACGGGGGCACCGTAATAGACTGGAGCCATGGGCACGACCGGCGCACACGCGACGACCGGAGCGGGAGCCACGATCATGGGCGGAGGCGCGGCGACCACGACCGGAGCCGGCGCATACACCACCGGGGCCGGGGCACAGGCCATGGCCGGAGCCACGCTCACGAAGCCATGATGATGACGGCCGCGACCGTGCCAGTGGCCATGACCTGCGGACACGCCCACACTGACCCCGCCGCCCCAACTGCCGACGCTGACACCCCAGGAGACGTTCCCGGCGGTGAGGGTGGCGGTGGCGGACAGGGCGACGACAACTGCAACGGCGAGTTTTGTCTTCATAAGGTGGAACCCTTTGGGAACCACGCCGTATCGGACTGAGCCGCCCCGCATTTATTCAGCGGCCATGTGTGCGCCGGCCGGCCGGTCCACCAAATCCCTTGCTCCGTTTCACCGACGGGCTAAACACCGCGCCCCAGCTTTCATGCAAGAGCGCTTCATCGCCCGCATCGCCGCCGAGCTCAACGTCCCGGCCACCAAGGTCGCCGCCACCGCCAAGCTGCTCGCCGAGGGCGGCACCGTGCCGTTCATCGCGCGCTACCGGAAGGAGGCGACGGGCAGCCTCGACGAGGTCGCCATCACCGCCGTGCGTGACCGCATGACGCAGCTCGTCGAGCTCGAGCAGCGCCGCGAGGCCATCGTGAAGTCGCTCGTCGAGCGCAACCTGCTCACGGACTCGCTGAAGGCATCCATCGCCGGCGCCGACTCGCTGAGCGCACTGGAGGATCTCTACGCGCCGTTCCGGCCCAAGCGCCGCACGCGCGCCACCATCGCGAAGGAGGCCGGCCTCGAACCGCTGGCAGACCAGATCTTCGACCAGCAGGCCACCGTGGACCCGCAGTCCGCCGCCGCGCCGTTCGTGAATGCCGAGAAGCTCGTGGCGGATGTCCCCGCCGCGCTGGCCGGCGCCCGGGACATTCTCGCGGAACGTTTCAGCGACGATGCCACGGCGCGCGCCAAGCTGCGCGAGCTGTATTGGAGCAACGCCACCGTGCGCTCGAAGGTGCTGACCGGAAAGGAAACCGAAGCCGCCAAGTTCAAGGACTACTTCGACTGGACTGAACCCGTTTCGAAGATCCCCAGCCATCGCCTGCTCGCGATCCGGCGCGGCGAGGAGGAAGGTTTCCTGCTCATGCGCATCACGCCGCCCGAGGAGGATGGCATCGCGATCCTCGAAAACCTCTTCGTGAAGGCGCGTGGCACGCCCGGCGCGGAACAGGTCCGGCTCGCCGCAGTGGACTGCTACAAGCGCCTCGTCGGGTTCGCCATCGAGGCCGAGGTCCGCATCGAGGCCAAGAAGCGCGCCGACACCGAGGCGATCCGCGTCTTCGCCGAGAACATCCGGGAACTGCTGCTCGCGCCCGCGCTCGGCCAGAAGAACGTGCTCGCGCTGGACCCCGGCTTCCGCACCGGCTGCAAGACCGTGGTGCTCGACCGCCAGGGCAAGCTGCTCCACCACGACGTCGTCTATGCGACCGCGGGCGGCGCGATGCAGCTGCGCGAGGCGGCCGAGATCGTGCGCGGACTCGTGGCGAAATTCTCCGTCGAGGCCATCGCCATCGGCAACGGCACCGCGAGCCGCGAGACGGAGCAGTTCGTCAAGGCGCTGAAGCTGCCCTCCAGCATCCCGGTGGTGCTCGTGAACGAGAGCGGTGCTTCCATTTACTCGGCCAGCGAAGTGGCCCGCGAGGAGTTCCCGAACGAGGACGTCACCGTGCGCGGCGCGGTCAGCATCGGCCGCCGCCTCATGGACCCGCTGGCGGAACTCGTGAAGCTCGACCCGAAGTCCATTGGCGTCGGCCAGTATCAGCACGACGTGGATCAGGGCGCCCTCAAGCGCGGCCTCGATGACACCGTGATCTCCTGCGTGAACCGCGTGGGCGTGGAGCTGAACACCGCCAGCAAGCAGCTGCTCAGCTACGTGTCCGGCCTCGGCCCCGCGCTGGCCGCGAACATCGTCGCGCACCGCAACGAAAACGGTCCCTTCCGCTCCCGGCGCGAGCTCCTCAAGGTCGCGCGGCTCGGCCCGAAGGCCTTCGAGCAGTGCGCCGGCTTCCTCCGAATCCGCGACGCCGAGAACCCGCTCGACGCCAGCGCGGTCCACCCCGAGCGCTACGAACTTGTGGATTCCATCGCCCGTGACCTGGGCTGCGACGTGAGCGCCCTGGTCCGCGACGGTTCGCTGCGTGCGCGCATCAAGCCCGAGAAATACGTCACCGACGCCGTCGGTCTGCCCACGCTGAAGGACATTCTCGACGAGTTGGCCAAACCCGGCCGCGACCCCCGTCAGAAGTTTGAGGTGTTCGCCTTCCAGGAGGGCGTCGAAAAGATGGAGGACCTGAAGCCGGGCATGAAGCTGCCCGGCATCGTCACCAACGTGACCGCGTTCGGCGCGTTCGTGGACATCGGCGTGCACCAGGACGGCCTCGTCCACGTCAGCCAGCTCGCGGACCGCTTCGTGAAGGACCCCGCGGAAGTCGTGAAAGTCGGCCAGAAGGTTTACGCGACTGTGACCGAGGTGGACCTCGCCCGGAAACGCATCGCCCTGTCGCTCAAGGCCAATCCCGAGATCGGCGCCGCCAAGGAACAGCGCACCTCGCCCGGCGGCCCGCGTCCGCAAGGCGCCGGTCCGCGCCCCGGCCAGGGCCCGAAGCCGTCCTTCAATCCCGCGGCCGGCGGCTGGAACGCCCTGGCCGACGCCTTCGACAAGGCGAGCGGGAAGAAGTGAGGATGGGGAGTGAGTGGGCTGGAAGTCGGAAACTTCGTCGCTGCCAGAGCGATCAGCCTTTTCAAGAGGCTGCCCAACAGCGAATGCGTTCGGGCATTCGGTTGGGTAGCTTTACGAAGGCCACTCCCGCTTCAAGCTGCGTGTCTGAAAACTCCGCGGCTTGGAGTTTTCGCCCAAACACACCACCGAGAGCACCCAGTCCAGACTTCGTCTGATTGCAGGCAAACGCGATTACCGAGCCGAGTTGGCTGAGAAAGTCATCCGCCTGGCCTTCGAAGTCGCTTGGGTCCTGCGACAGAAGCATCACAACTGAGCCCTTTGAGCGGCCTTTCCGGATTAGGTCCACCAACGATTCGGACTTCTTCTCGCGAAGAATCTTTCTGGCTTCGTCAACCACCAGCAAGTGACGCAACTGGCGGAATCCATCAGGGCAATCCGAGTCCGGTTGTTCGAGCAGAAACGTGCTCACGGTGTCGAGCAGAAGGAGCGTCACTAGTCGCTTCAGCTCCTCTGGCAGCTCCTTCAGGCTTATTACCCACGATTGCCGGAAGAATTGGCTGGGCGACATCTGCGGGGAAAAACACGGCATGTCTGGATTGGTGAGCTCGTTCAATCGGCTGACAACGCTGTCGATGGCTGATTTGTTGTTCGCCAAGAGGCCCCGTTCGTAGTTGTCACGGATGGCCTCCAAGCTCCGCACGTCGTTTGAATTCAGCACGCCCTGAATCGCCGTGCGCAGGAGGTCTTTCTGCAAATCACCGACGTTCGAGCAGCACAAGGCGATGGTATCGCGAAGCCCCATCGCAGCCTTCGCAATCCGATTCGCAGGCGCAGACGAAGATGGTAGGAAATCCAACGGAATGGGAACGGTTCCAACTTCAACGGCGCCTAATTTGTCACCAAACGAAGCAAGTCTTCCGACAGGCCGGTTGCCCTCGACGAACTCCCCTTTGGGATCAATGAACAGGAACGGAATCCCGGCCTTCTCCACGAGGTCCAATGCAATTTGCAGGCCGGTGGTCGTCTTGCCGCTGCCAATCTTCCCCATGAGCGCGATGTGTGGGGCGATGCCGGCGCTGTTGATGGCAAAATCAACTGGCTTGTCACCCGCCAAAGAGCGGCTAACCGACCCGACCTTTAGGCGGATCTCTCCGCCGGGGCCAGGTGGGTCCATATCGTCGTCGCCGGTAGCCGAAATCTCCGGCAAACGATCAGCCAACCGCTGAATCAGCTTTATCTCGTTTCCTGAGCATGTCCCCAACTCATCACGAACCAGCCGGAAACCTCGGGCCCAATGGGCTTCAAGAAGAGTTCGGAAATCTTCGACCGTGGCGGTTTCACCAAGGCGTCCGTCCAAGATGATTGCGCTGAGCCACAAATCCTCATGCTCCCCCAGCAAGTTCTGGCCTGGAATCGGTTTGCTGAAGAACTTGGTTCCCGATGGCAACGGGTCGGGAGGCGTTGGTTCAGCGAGGGATCTGCCGATCAGTAAGCGCGAGGCCTCGTAACGATATTGCAGGCCGAGCGCCGTCCGAAGCTTGTCCTCAAATGCGGCCGACTCTTCGGTTGGCTTAAACTGAGCGCTCCAGACTTGCTGTTTGAATTCAAGGTTCATGGTCAGGAAGAAAAGTATCGATCACGCTGGACGACAGAGCCCTGTTCCTTGCCGCGGTATTCGACAAGAAAGGTCTGGAGAAGAGACGGACGAATTCGCTCAACCAACTTGGAGGTAACCTCCTCGTCGTGGGTCAGAATGATCACCTGATCCAGATCGAAGTCAGTGAGTGCTTGGAGGGTCCGCGGGCGATATTCCGAATCTGCATTGCCCAGTGGCGTGTCGATTACGAGGGGAATTCGGCGACGAATGATTTCGGCAAGCGCGAGCGAGAAGCCGATACCGAATGAACGCTTCTCGAAGCCGCTGATGGTCTCGAGAGCCTGCCGCCGACCATCGGCCCATTCGAATTCCGGTGCCCCTCCAGGAGGTAGACAGATCTTCCCTCCTCGAAAGCGTTGATCCGCAATCTTCAGGAAGTATTTCGTCACGTATTCCTCCAGCCGAAGTGTGGTGGCTGGCCTCAATTGTTCCTGAAGCGCCTCAAGGGCGCGCCCCACGCGCTCGGCGACCGCTATGCGCTTCTGTTCGGGTCCAAGCCGGGCCAGCTCTTCCTGAATCCTTCCGATATCTTCGTTCAGGGAATGCAGATCCGCCTTTAGCTTCCTCACTTCACCCTCGATAAGTCCAAGCTTTCGACTGACCTCTTGATTCGCATTGTTCAAGACATCCAGCCGCTCGCGAATTGACTGAGTCTGCTGAGGAAGGTTCTGGATCAGCTCCATCTTCGCCTTGATGTCGTCCTTTGCCTCCCTCGCGTCACGCAGGCGTTTTGCCGACGCCTTGGCTCGCACCGACGCGCCCGCCTGAACCTGTCCAAGCTGCGCGATCACGCGGGACCTCACATCGCCCTTTACATGCCCCAACAAGAATTCCTTGGCGCTTTCGGGAGGAGGCGGATTGTAAATTCTTTCGAGCGCATCCGCAAAGCGTTCCCGCACTTGTTTCCGCGACTCCGCATCAAGATGCCCCAATAGCGCGTCAGCTTCACGTGGCTCCGGCATTGCGAATGCGAGCACCTTCTCCTTGTTGTCCAAAGTGCCCCGCTTCAGACCTTCCCAAGCCTCGCGCAGTTCCTCTGCCTTAAGCCTACTGGCAATCGCAGGTGCCAGCCTGCTCATGGCGAGCGCAATGCCGAGCGAACGCACAGATTCCGCGAGTGCCTTCTCCGCATCGGCGACTTCTCTCTCAATGCGGACGTATTCACCCTGAAGTTTGGCTGCGTCAGACGCGCCGTTGCCTCCCATCTCCGCCAATTGGATCTGAAGATTGCTCCGCTCCCGCTCCTTCTCTTCCTTGTCGCGTTCCAACTTCACATGGTCGGACTGGAGTTTCGCGATTCTCCCATTCAGCTCTTCCCGGAGTTTGATTTTGGTTTCGAGCTCCTCCTGCCGTTCCGAGGCCTTTCGCTTTCCACCTGCGCCTTGTCGGACTCGGACCAAATACTGCGAAACCGTGTCGGCTACTTCGGCGATTACCTTGGTCCCGAACATCACCTCGACGGCCTTCTTGAGCCCCGCTTCTCCTGTGTTCTCGATGAGCTTTTGAGCCTGTTCCCCGTCGAAAAAGAAGGCGGGCGCAACGTGGGCTGGGAACAGGTTTCTCTCGACCCGTTCGTAGGCCAGCACAAGCGGATCTTTGTCGAGGCTGGTATTCTTTTGCAGCCGCCCACCAACGTAAACATCCACCTCCTCGAAGCCTTCGCCCTGTTTCGCTTTGTTTTGACCGGAGAAATACCACCGCCTGACGATCCGAACCTCTTCCTCATCTGGCGCATCGCTGGTCGTTGGTGCGAGCGTCACATCCACAATCGTTGGCTCGTCCGGGTTCGCGACATTTCGCCGATACCGCTCAATTGCCTGCCGGTAGGACGCCACGTCGGGCTCGTCTTCCTTCGTAAACCCTTCGCAATGACGTAGCCCAAAGCGGCCAAACAAACCCAAGTATAGCGACATCAGGAAGCTGGTCTTTCCGTGACCGTTCATCGCTCCAATCAGGACGACCGATTTGCGCGCCGTCGGTTCGGCGAAGTCGAACGTGGCTTCTCCGTAGGTGCGCCAGTTTTGCAGGTGAAGTTTCGCGAGATACATCAGACCTCCTCGTTGCGGGTTAGAAACCGGGTAATGATGGCGGCCAGTTCGTCATCCAGCCCGAAACGACGGCCGGAACCGGAGTATTCGTTGACGAGCTCGCACAGGTCCTTGAGCAATTCGCCATCGATCCGGTGCTCTTCGCAGATCTGCCGAATCAAGCGTTTCGTTTCGGGGTCATCGAAGCAGGGTGGTGCCTTCATTTGTCAGACTGCGCTCAGTTCAGTTGCGGTTGTTTGTTGGAGCTTGCCGAAATCTCGCCAAGCATCCTCTGCCTGGTCCTTTCCCCACTGGTCGCGAATCAGCCGAACTTCCAGGTCAGAGATTAGCTGCATTCCCAAATTGCCCTGGATGACCAGCAGTTCATCCAGCAACGCTTGCCGAGTCTTGAGGGTCAGTGGCCCCAAGCCGGGTTGGCCGTTGCGGCGGGTTTTGCTACGGCAGTCAGGATCCTCCGAAACGGCTTTGAGCCGATTCCTGAAGTCGGCAAGCGGTTCAAGATGCTCATGGCCGGCAGCAATCAGGTTATCCAGCGACCCGTCTTTCTCCACGACGGTGCAGGTCCAGCAACCGAAGCGTGCCGAATTGCTGCCGCACGAAGGCGCGTCGTTGTTGCTCATGACAAACGGGCATTCTCCACCCTGGGCGTTCTTGTAGAGTGTAACGATGTCGCGGTAAGACCCTCCCCACGGAGGTCGGCAGCTCAGGAGAATCGTCCACACTTCGTCGGTCGTTAGGTCCTTGATCGGGGAAAAGATCCACACGCCCTTGTGGTCGCCGTGGGGAGATAGCCGCCCATCACCCATGCGCTCATGTTTGGCGATGCTGCCTGCGCGAGCTGCGGATTCACTGCGCCGAACACCCAACAAGAGGATGGCCTCCCCATGTGCACTCACCTGTTCGCGGATGAATCGAGAAGTAGGACGGATCTTCATCCGGTCTGTGCACCATCGAAACGTCCGGTTTGGGGCAGGATATCCCCGCCCAAGCAGGTTTACCCAAAATGACTCATCCACGACCGGGTGAGTCTTCACCACTTGAACCGGGACCCGAAGCGCCTCGACGTTGTCCCCGATTCGACCAAGTAGCGCGTCGACAAAGCTCTGGAAAACGGGTGATTCGACCAGAGTGTCGTTGCTTACCAAGAAGACCCGCCGAGTGCGCTGCTCGCGTGGCAATCCGAGCAGGGTCTCCACGACCAAATGAGCCAGGAGCGTTGAATCCTTACCGCCGGAAAATCCGACGATCCAAGGTTTGGAATGGGGTTGAAGATACTCGTCGCGTAACTCGCGCCGGATGGCACGGAGCTTCGCGTTGAGCAAGTCCAGGTCGGTAACGGCACCGTCAATAGGCATGCAGAGGCTCTTGGTGAGCTCGCGTGCCTCAGCACTGTCTTCGGACTGCTCTGCGTGGGGACGATCCTTGGTGCCTGAAAACGAAAATGGGACGCATCTACTTGCGTCCCGTCACAGGCACCTAGGAGGGCCTCACGCAGGGGCGCTTTCAATGCGCCCCGGGTGGGGCGCACTTCAAGCGCTGTCCTGCATGGCGAAATTTCCTAGGTTTCGTGACGGATCAGCAGCCGAAGCGACGCGAAATCGCTTTGGTTATGAAATTGTGGTGTTCGTTACGTCATTCGTAAGTCGTCGAGAACGCGGAAACCGTAGTGCCGCCGCCGGTTCAGAATCAAGGGACAGGATGCGCCAGGCAGCAAACCGGCGCGAGTCTTCAAGACTCCTGCCATCGCCTCGCTGAATGTCGGGACGGAAGTTTCGATTCACGCGACAGACGAACTCCGGTTCACCGTGGCGCCGTGAAAATCAATTTTCGCTCCCCAACCGTTCGCGGCGGCTCGCTCGGCCTCGGCCTGGGACTCGCCTTTGCCACCAGCTTCAACACCGGTCTCGATTTCCTCGCGCCGGTCCTGGTCTTGCCGGCTTTTCCCTGCTGGTGGGTGGCGCGGATGAGTTCGCCCTATTGCCCTGAAGGCATCGCGTGGGGTCTGGGTGTCCTTGCCCTGGCGTTGCTGGGAGCCTTGGTGGGCTGGGGCGTCGGGGCGCTGTCCTGCCGTCTCCGTGCCGGCACGGTGAACTGATCGATTCGGCCGTCGGCTTGCCGGTGGGCCCGCCATGGGCCAGCTTCCGCCCATGTCGCCGTTCCAGATCATCTTCAATCCGACCAGCGCCGCCGAGTTGGCGCGGATGCCCAAGGATTTGCAGCTCCAGATCCTGGGCCAGTTCCGGGGTCTGCCCCGGGAGCTGCAGCGCGACGATTCCCACTTCGGCCACCTCACGCGGCAGGGCCGGTCGCTGACCCGGTATCGCCTCGGCGATTACCGCGTGTATTTCGAGCGGCATCCGCTCGGCGTCGTGGTTCACCGCATCCTGAGCAAGCACTCGCTCAAGGACTTCATGTTCCGGTCGAACCTCGATGCCGACGAGGACGAGCGGCTCCAGGGCAATCCCAAGTTCTGGGAACTCATCGAGCAGGCCAAGACCGCGGCCACCAAGGCCTGAGCGTCCCGGGCCGGTCTCCATGCACGAACCTGTGCCACCGCCGCCGCCCCGGGTCCCCCCGGTGCTGAACCGCGTGCCGCCGGCTTGGGGCCCGCCGCCGCCGCCGTTGCCGCCGGCGCGGAAGCGGTCGCGGGTGGCGGAATGGCTGGGCTCATTGGGCGTCGTGGGCGCGCTGCTGCTGACACTCGGCGGCAAGCTGAAGTTCGCCTTGCCGCTGCTGAAGTTCCTGGGCCCCGCGCTGAAGACGGGCGGCACGATGCTGCTGTCCATCGGCGTCTATGCCCTGGCGTTTGGCTGGAAGTTCGCGGTGGGTTTTGTGCTGCTGATCTTCGTGCATGAAATGGGACACGTCTTTGCGGCGCGTCAGCAGGGCGTGCCGGTGACCGCGCCGACCTTCATCCCGTTCCTCGGGGCGCACATCCTGCTCAAGCAGTCGCCACAGTCCGCCTGGGTGGAGGCGATCATCGGCTACGGTGGACCGCTGGCGGGCACGTGGGCGGCCGCAGCCTGTCATCTGATCGGGCTGGAGACCGGCCAGCCCTTCTGGCTCGCGCTGGCCCACACCGGCTATTTCCTGAACCTGTTCAATCTCGCGCCAGTGAGTCCGCTGGATGGCGGCCGGATCACTGCGGCGATCTCCCCGTGGCTCTGGGTGCCGGGCTTTCTCGCCTTGGGCGGCTGGCTGGGCTGGGACATTTACCGGGCGGCGACGGGCGAACGCGCTCTGGGTTCGGGAGTGCTGGTCATGGGCCTGATCCTGTTCACCGGATTGCCGCGCCTGTTGTCGCTGTTCCGCCACCGCTCGGACGCGGAACAGCGCTATTTCGACGTCACCGGCCGGCAGCGGCTGACGATGTCGCTGGCCTACTTCGGCCTGATCGCGCTGCTGGCGTGGGGAATGATGGCGTCCCACGTCAACCCCGACGGGTTGCGCTGATGCCGGGGGAATCCGCGGCCCGGCGAACACCCGGGCGACGCCTTGGAAAAACCTTTGCCACGGCCGCCAGTCCGGGCGCAGTGGTGGCCATGAGCTACATCATGGTGGACGTGGAATCGGATGGGCCCATTCCCGGCGACTTCTCCCTGGTCTGTTTCGGCGCCGTCGTCGTGCGGGACGGCCTCGCAGACACCTTCTACGGCCGTCTGAGACCGATCTCGGAGCGCTGGCAACCGGAGGCGCTCGCCGTATCCGGCTTCACGCGGGAGGAGACGCTGGCCTTCGGCGATCCCGCGATGGTGATGCGCGAATTCGGGAGCTGGATCGGGGCGAAGTCGAAGGGCCGGCCCATCTTCGTGTCCGACAACAACGGCTACGACTGGAGTTTCGTGAACTGGTATTTCCACCACTTCACGGGCGCGAACCCGTTCGGCTTTTCCTCGATGAACCTCGGCTCGCTCTACAAGGGGGCGGTGCGGGACACGTTCCAGACGTTCAAGCACCTGCGGCGCACGGCGCACACGCACCACCCGGTGGACGATGCGCGGGGCAACGCGGAGGCGATGCTGGAGTTTTGCCGGGCGCTGGAGGTGAAAATCCGCCTGGAGTGAGCGTGAGCGGGCGCGATTGCCGGGAGAATTGGGAGCGACTTGCCCTGCGACCCGCTCGGCTTGCGGGGCAAGCCGCCCACGAAATCCACCGTGGTTTGCCGCCACCGCGCCCGCGGCCCGCTCAATTCACCCGCGCGCTGGCCCGTTCCTGAATCCACGGGACGTCCCGCGGTGCCTTGCGTTCGCCCGTGGTGCCCTTGCGCAGGGTATCGGGGTCGAGCCAGCGGTGGATTTCCGAGTGGCCGTCCGCGAAGCTCAGGCCGCCGGCGCCGTTGTGATAGACGGCCGGGAGGTTGCCCCAGAGGTTGTTGGGCTCCATCGCCACGAGAATGTAGCCGTCGTCCACGCTCTCCTCGCGTTCGTCGATGAACACGAACATCTGGCTCGGCGAGGGCATGTCGGTGAGCTTGCGGAACGTGCGCCAGGACTTGGCCATGAGGTCGGTATGCCAGCTCTGCCCGTTCATGAAGCCGTTCATCGAGACGCTCCGGGTGCGCGGATAGGTCCGGCCACCGAGCTTCACAGTGCTGCGGTCGGCGGGGCAGCGGTAGATGCCGGCGGACTGGTTGTAGGGCCACAGCAGCCCGTTGGGCGGCTTGAGGAGGTTGAGGTTGGTGGCGTCCGGCGTGTTGCCCATGATCCAGCCGGCGACCCAGCCTTTCTGATCGCCGGTGCCGTTGAGCACGAGGCGCTGCTGGTAATCCTCCGCATACATCAGCCAGGCGAGCTGGAGCTGCTTGGTGTGATTGAGGCATTGGACGCCCTGAGCCTTGGTCTTCGCCTTGCTGAGCGCGGGCAGAAGCATCCCGGCCAGGATCGCGATGATGGCGATCACCACCAGCAGTTCGATCAGCGTGAAGGCGCGGTGGCGGCGGACGAACGGTCGGGGTTCTGAGTTCATGGCGCGGGCGGAGGGGTGGCGGTGGGAGGGAACGCCGCCCGGCCGGACCTGACAAGGCGCAACTCCGCGGGCGCAATTCCGCGAGTGCGGATTGCGGGTGCCCTGGGCGGTGGGGGCGACTTGCCGGCCCACTCCGGCGCTGCCGGCGAACCCAGGGGCGGCCTCCTTCCTTCCGGCCGGTTTTGCCGGATTGTCGGCGCCCGGCCGGACGGCTAGCGTCCCCGCGTGCTCACCTCCGCTCGGGTCGCATTCATGATCGTTTTGGGCAGCTTCTTCCTCTCGGGAGTCGCCGGCCTGCTGTATCAGGTGGTCTGGACGCGTTACCTCGCGCTCTTTCTCGGTCACACCAGCTACGCGGTGGTCGCGGTGCTCGCCGCGTTCATGGGCGGGCTCGCGCTGGGCAACGCGTGGCTCGGCGCCTGGGTGGACCGCATCCGGCGGCCGCTGCTGTTTTACGCGCTGTTGGAACTGGGTATCGGGGTCTTCGCGATCCTGTTTCCCGGCTATTACGAGTGGGTGCATGACGGCTTCGTGGGCACCGTGCGCCGACTGCAGCCCACCGGCGTCACGCGGCTGGCCCTCCAGTTCGGCTTTGCGGCGATGACCATCCTGCTGCCGACGGTGCTCATGGGCGCCACGTTGCCGGCGCTCACGAAATTCGTGACCCGCTCGCTTTCAGAACTCCGGGGCAAGGTGGCGGCGCTTTACGCCATCAACAGCAGCGGGGCGGTGGCTGGCACCATCCTGGCCGACTGGTGGTGGATTCCCTCGCTGGGCTTGGAGCTGACGGTCTACCTCGGCGCATCCCTGAGCCTGCTCATCGGCCTGGTGGCCCTGGTGCTCAGCAAGGGCGAGGGGGAAATCGCCGCCCAACCGGTCGCGGCCGAACCCACGGAGACGTTCACGCCGCAAGAGCTGAAGCTGGCCCTGATCGGCATCGGCCTGTCCGGCTTTGTGGCGATGCTGTATGAGGTGGCCTGGACCCGCCTGTTGGGGCTCGCGCTCGGCTCGAGCACGCACGCCTATTCGCTGATGCTGGCGACGTTCATCAGCGGCATCGCGGCCGGCGGCTGGCTCATCTACCGGTGGAAACGGCAGGTGAACACGCTGAAGGCGTTTGCGTGGGCGGAAATGGCGCTCGCCCTCACCCTGCTGGGTTCGCTGTGGTTCTATGACCTGCTGCCCTATTGGTTCGCGCGGCTGGCGTCCCTCCTGGCGCGGCGACCCGAGGCGTTCGCCGCCTACGAACTCCTCCAGACCGCGGTCTGTTTTGCGGTCATGTTCGTGCCGGCGATGTGCCTGGGCATGACGTTGCCGCTCGCCAGCCGCGTGGCCACCAGCGAACTCCAGCGCACCGGCCGCTCGGTGGGGTTGGTGTTTGCCGTGAACACCGGCGGCACGGTGCTCGGGGCGATCCTGACTGGCATGGTGTTTCTGCCCCAGCTGGGGCTGCCCGCCACCCTGGCCTTGGGTGTCGGCCTCAACCTCGGCATCGCCGCCCTGATTCTCGGCCGGGACTGGCATGGTCCGCGGACCTTGTGGTGGGCGCTGCCGGCCGGGGCCGGATGTCTGGCCTTGGCGGCCGGAGTGGTGCTGGGGCCGCGCTGGCAGAAGGCCTTTGCCCAGGGCCTTTGGCGCACCGCGGACGTGCCCCGGTCCGTCGAGCAATACCGGGCGGGCCTGGAACAGCTGAAGATTCCCTACCACCGTGACGGTGCAGGCTCCACCGTGGCGATTCTGGATGCCCGGATGGCCGACGGCACGAGCCAGTATCTGCTCCGGGTCAACGGCAAGACCGATGCCTCGTCCCGCGGCGACCTGTCCACGCAGATTCTGGCCGCGCAGATCCCGATGCTGCTGCGGCCCGCCAGCACGAACGTGCTGGTGGTTGGGCTGGGCAGCGGCGTCACCGTCGGCTCCGCGCTCCAGCATCCCACGATCGGGCGCGTCGATGCGGTGGAGATTTCCCCGGAAGTGGCCGAAGTGGCGGCCACGTTCTTTGCGGAGGCCAATCTTGGCGCGCTCAAGGACCCGCGCACCCATCTGGTCGTCGAGGACGCGAAGACCTTTCTCAAGACGACTTCCACCCTCTACGACATCATCATCACCGAGCCGTCGAACCCGTGGATGGCCGGCGTGGCCGCGGTCTTTTCCCGCGAATACTACGAGGACTGCCGGTCGCGGCTGAAACCGGACGGCCTCGTCGCGCAATGGGTGCAGGTGTATGAGACCGAAGACCGCACGCTCGACATCGTGGTGGGCACGTTCAGCTCGGTGTTTCCGCAGGTCAGCATCTGGCAGACGTCCAGCGGCGATCTCCTGCTGGTGGGCGCGTTGACACCGCCGAAGGTGGACCTGGACGCCCTCGAGAAGCGCTTCCACGAGCCGAAAGTGGCCGCGGACCTGGCCCGCACCGGGCTGCGTTCCCCCGGAGCCTTTCTGGCCCTCGAGCACCTGCCCTTTGATCTCGGCGCCCATCTGCCCGAAGTGGACACGCCGGCCCACAACGACGTGTTGCCGGTGCTCGAATACGCGGCCCAACGCGGCTTCTTTGCGCGCGGCTTCATCCGCAAGCTCTTCGAGGTTTCCGAGACGATCTCCCCGCGGCCGCGGACGCTGCTGGGGCTCTGGAAGGACCGGCGGCCGCTGGGGGTGGCCGACTTCGAGTCGCTGACCGCCTGCCATGTGGAATACCACTTTCCGGTCGCGCCGTTCATGCGTTCGGCACTGGCGCGGTGGTTGCAGCTGCAGCCGACAAACCCGGTGCCGCTGCTGACCTTGGAACAGCTCCGCCGTCTCGCGCCCACGACCGACGGAGAAGTGCTCCGTCTCGCCGAGCGTGCGGAGTTCCGCCAGACCGTGCATGTGGACGACCTGCGGATGCTGCGCACCTACGCGGAACTGCTCACCGGCGCCCACCGCCTTCAGCGTTCGTCCGTCCACCAGCCCGCTTCCGACCGCCTCCGGCGCCTGTTGGAAGCGCTGGTCGAGGCCGACCCTGAACGCCGCGCCCTGCACGGAATGCGCCTCGCGGAAGTCCGCTGGGACCTCGGCGACGACACCGGTTTCGAGTCGGCGGCGCTGGCCGCGTTTGCCGCCGGCGCCGCGATCCGGGAAGGCGATGCGTTCTACGGCGACAAATCGGCCCCGCGGCTGGTGATTGCCCGGCTTCTGGATCTCTACGAACGGCGCGGCGATCTCGCCCAGCAGCAACGAATCTTCCGTGAGGCTGTCACCCAGGGATTCCTCGGGCCCGACGCGAAACAGCGCGATGCCCGGCTGGAATTGTGGGGCCGCAAGGTGGCGGCGACGATTGCGCCGAACCGGTAGGGAGGCACCGGCTAACCGGATTGCGAGGTGGCGTCGGCACCCGCAGGTGCGCTTTCCCGCAGCACTTCGCAGATGCGAAGGCGGTAGTCGGCATACCAGATCCGTCGCCCCGCCGCCTGCGCGGACTGATGTTCGGCGTGCTCCCGCCAGGCACGGATGTCTTCGCGGCTCCGCCAATACGAGACCGTGATGCCGAGTCCGGCCTTATCCCGGACGCTTTCGACGCCGAGGAAGCCGGGTTGTTGGGCGGCGAGTTCGACCATCCGCTGCGCCATGTGCTCGTAGCCCCGGTCGCCGTCGGTGCGCTGCGAAGTGAAAATGACCGCGAAGTAAGGCGGCTCGGGGGTCCGGGCGAATCCGGGGTGGCTCATGGACCGAGGAAAGCGCCGGGGGCAAAGCGTTTCAAGGACGCCGCCTCTGGGGACTGACCTGATTCGCGGCCGGCCCCGCTTTGCGCCGTCCCAAGTTGAGCGCCTAGCTGACCGAGGCCGGCGAGAACTCGTCCGCGTGATACGAACTCCGCACCAGCGGTCCGCTGGCCACATGGATGAAGCCCATTTCCTCCGCCCGCTCCTTCAGTTCGGCAAACACGGCCGGCTTCACGAACTCCGTCACCGGCAGGTGTTGGAGCGTGGGCTGAAGGTATTGGCCCAGCGTGAGGATGTCGCACTGGGCGGCCCGGAGATCGCGCATCGCCTGGAGCACCTCGTCACGCTGTTCGCCCAGGCCGAGCATCAGCCCGGACTTCGTGTGCAACGCGCCGCCGCTCCGCTCCTTTGCCTTGGCCAGCACGCTCAGCGAGCGGTCGTAAGTGGCCCGGTGGCGCACCGACGGGGTCAGCCGACGGACGGTTTCCAGGTTGTGGTTGTAGATCTGCGGCTTCGCCGCGAGCACCAGGTCAATGGCCCATTCCCGGTCGAGGAAATCGGGCACGAGCACCTCGATGATGATCCCCGGGTTCAGTGTGCGGACCGCCTCGATGGTCTTCTGGAAATGCTCCGCGCCGCCGTCCGCAAGGTCGTCCCGGGCCACGGCGGTGATGACAACGTGGCGGAGGCCCATGCGGCGGGTCGCCTCGGCCACCCGCTGCGGCTCGTCGGCCTCCAACGGGAGCGGCTTGGACGTGTCCACGGCACAGAAGCGGCAGGCGCGCGTGCAGCGGTCACCGGCGATCATGAAGGTCGCGGTGCCCTTGCTCCAGCACTCCCAGTGGTTCGGGCACTTGGCGCTCTCGCACACCGTATGCAGCTTCAGGTCCTCCAGCAGCGTGCGGGTGCGGGTGAAGGCGCTGCTCGTGGGCAACTGCACCTTGAGCCACTCGGGCAGGCGGGGCCGGAGCGGAATGGTCGCCGTAGGGGCGCTGCGGGCGGCCGGATCGGCCGGCGGACGGTTCAACACTGCTTCCATCGGATGGCGGCGAAGTTCGGAGCGGCGGCCCGCTTTGGCAACCGCCGTTTGCACCGCCGCCGTGAGCGGGCGAAATCCGGCCGGTCCGGCGCAATTTGGTTGGCCTCCCGGCCGGGAACGCGGTTCAGTCGCTTGCGTTCACCAACGTAACCGCCCGCACCATGAGCTCCCACACGGTCCAGTTCCTGCAATCCTGCTCCTCCGACGAGGAAATCGATGTCGTCCGGCTCGTCGAGTGCGTGATCATTGACGCCGTGCGGGCCGGGGCGTCGGACATTCACATCGAGCCGTGGGAAAGCTCCGTCGCCGTCCGCGTCCGCCTGAGCGGCGTGCTGAACGAACTGGTCCACCTGCCCAGCGACCTGCTGCCCAAGATCGTCGGCCGGCTCAAGGTCATGGGCAACCTCATCGGCCACGAGACGGTCCTGCCGCAGGAGGGCCGGGCGAACACCTTCGAGGAGGCCGGCAACGTCGTGCTCCGCATCTCAACCTTTCCGACCATCCGCGGCGAGAAGGTCGTGCTCCGCATCTTCGATCCGAAGGGCCGGTCCTTCGACCTCGACGGCCTCGGCATCGAGGAGGACACGCTGGCGACCTTCAAGTCGCTGATCGCCCGGCCGACCGGACTGATCCTGCTCACCGGCCCGACCGGCTCGGGCAAGACCACGGCCATCTACGCCGCCCTGCATCACCTGATCGAGCGCTCCGGCCCCAGCATCAGCGTGGCCACGGTCGAGGATCCGGTGGAGTTCAACCTGCCGCTGATCGCGCAGTCCCAGTGCAATCCCGCCCGCGACTACACCTATCCCATCGCACTGCGGTCGCTCATGCGGCAGGACCCGCAGGTCATCATGATCGTCGAGATCCGCGACGCCGAGACCGCCAACATCGCGGTCCAGGCGGGCCTGACCGGGCACCTGGTCATGAGCACCATCCACGCCGCCAGCACTCCCGGCGTGTTCGCCCGCCTCATCAACATGGGCATCGAGCCGTTCCTGCTGTCCTCGTCCATTGCCGGCGTGCTGGGCGTCCGCCTCGTCCGCCGCAATTGCCCGGTCTGTTCCGAGCGCTACGAGCCCGAGGCGCACCTGTTGCAGCTCATCCCCGAGGAAATCCGCGCGGAAGCCGCCTTCCGGAAGGGCACCGGCTGCGACACCTGTGCCCACACTGGGTTCAGCGGCCGCGTGTCGGTCACGGAGTTGCTGACCATCAGCGAGAATCTCCGCGATGCGATCCTCGAGAAGCTGCCCACCCGCCGACTCGTGGAGATCGCCAAGGCGGACGGCCTGCAAACGCTTTGGCAAAAGGGCCTGCGCCGCGTGGCCAACGGTGAAACGACGGTCGAGGAAATTATGCGCGTGATCGGCCTGGAAGGCTTCTGAGCGGCCGCCCAGGCCGGATCAGAGTGCTGCCGGCATCTTGCCGGCAGCGGCGGCACCGGGCGGCCATGAGCCCGGACGAGGTGGACGGATCGGGCCGGTGGCTCTGGGCGAAAGCCCACCCGGGGTGCAGTGACCTGCGGTCGTTAGCCACGGTGGAAAGATGCGCGCCACTCCCGCTTTTCGCCCAAGCCCCGGTTGCCTCGCGGGTGGCTTTCCTGTCACCGTCGCCGGACGGCGATGGAATTCGCACAACAGCTCCTCAACGGCCTCTCGCTCGGCGCGATCTATGCCCTGATCGCCCTGGGCTACACGATGGTTTACGGAGTCCTGCGGTTCATCAACTTCGCCCACAGCGACGTGTTCATGCTCGGCGCCTATGCCGGACTGACCCTCGCGCCGCGCCTCGGCGGCGGTTCCCTTGGCGGCGGGCTCGCGGTGCTCGCCGGAGCCATGGCCATCACGGCCTCGCTCGGCGTGGTGATCGAAAAGGTCGCCTACCGTCCCCTGCGCGGCCGTTCGACCCTCACGGTCCTGATCACCGCCATCGGCGTGTCGCTGCTGATCCAGAACGTCGCCCAGAACTCCAAGATCGGTTTCGGCCCGAATCCCAAGGCTTTCCCGGCGGTGTTTCCCCAGAAGACCTTTTCCTGGGAGGTTGTGCCGGCGATGACGAACTCCGTGGCGGCGACCGCCGGGGCCGCGCCGGTGGTGAACATCGTTCCGGCAAAGACCCTGAGCGTGAACACGAACCAGTTGGCCGTCCTGGTCGTGACCCTCGTGCTGCTCGGGGCGCTGCACTGGATCGTGCACCACACCCGCATCGGCACCGCGATGCGCGCCGTCTCGTTCAACGCCACGGCCTCATCGCTCGTCGGCATCAACAACGACGCCATCATCTCGTTCACCTTCGCCCTCGGCTCCGCGCTCGCCGGCGCCGGCGGCATCCTCTACGCGATGAACTACCCGACGATTGACCCGCTCATGGGCACCTTGCCCGGCCTCAAGGCGTTTGTCGCCGCTGTGCTCGGGGGCATCGGCAATCTGCCCGGCGCCGCCCTCGGCGGGTTGCTGATCGGCCTGCTGGAAACCTTCGTGAAGGGCAGCCGCTGGTCTACCTACTCCGACGCCATCGCCTTCGCCATCCTGATCCTGATCCTGCTGTTCCGCCCGGCGGGGTTGCTGGGGAAAATGCGGGTGGAGAAGGTGTGAGGAATCCGATGGAAACCAAGATGTTCGGACTTCAGAAGGGCGTCAACGATGGCTCGGATTGGAAAGAATTGAACCAAGTGTCTGTCGCCAGCAGCCCGGCCGACTTACGGCGTATTGCAGCCTTCCTGACACAGTGTGCCAACGACATTGATCAACACGGATCAAGATTTGGCCACGCCCACCTCCGGGATGAACCCGACCTGCGGCCTTGGAACGGCGAGGCAGTGGATGTCATCGTCACATGCGCCTCGGCGCCGAGCGGCCAATGACCATGCGATCCATGTCTAGCCCATGTTCGAAGGCGGCCATCTCGATTGCGGCCTGGTTCGGCTTGCTGATGATTGATTCTCCCTGGGCAAGGAGGCGGAAACGCTCCGGTTGACGCCGTTGCCTCGCTTCCTTGGATTGAACAATTTCCTCCCCGATGAAAACTGCCACTTTAGGAGTCCCTCAATTCGTCACCGACGCCAAAGGCCGGCAGGTTGGCGTCCTGCTCAATCTCAAGGCCTACAAACGTCTCCTTGAGGCCAAGGAAGAACTGGAAGACATCGCGGCCTACGACGCGGCGCGGCCCAAGGTGCTGGCCGAACTCCACCTTGGAGATTTCCTAACCATCCAAAAGTTGTTGGTGCGCCACCCCATTTCGAAGCAGACGAAGTCAGCCGGAAACATTGCCAGACCGAGCTGACCCAAACACGTTGTCGCCATGAAGAATCAATTCACTGCCTACATCCAGCGTGACGGCGAATGGTTTGTTGCCGTCAGCCCGGAAGTGCCCGAGGCCAATGGCCAAGGCCACACCAAGGAAGAGTCGCTTCGCAGTCTCGCGTCTGCCATCGAGCTTGTATTCGAGGATCGCCGGGCGGCAGCGCGGGCTGAGCTGCAAACTTCAGCCGAGGAAACACTGGTCGCGATCGGATGAAGCGACGGGAGCTCATTCGGCATTTGGAAGCGCACGGCTGTCGCCTCAAACGCGAAGGCGGCGAGCACACCCTTTACCACAATCCCTCTTCTGGCGAGATGCAGGCAGTGCCCCGTCACACCGAAATCCCTGACCTGCTTTGCCGGAAGATTTGCCGGCACCTTTCGGTTCCCGACCCCAAGCGTTCCTGACCGCGTCATGCCTCCAAAATCCCAGCTTTGCCTGCTCGTGGCCTTGGCCGTTGCCGGGGTGGTGACCGCGTTCGCCGGCCGCATGGACTCCTACTTTCTCGACGTCCTCCTAAGCGTCTGCGTCAGCGTGGTGCTCGCGGCGAGCCTCAACCTGATCAACGGATTCACGGGCCAGTTTTCGCTCGGCCATGCCGGGTTCATGGCCGTGGGTGCCTACACTGCGGCCACGCTCACGAAGACGCTCGGGGCCAAGCTGCTGCCGCTCGTGGGTGGACAGCCCTGGGTGCTGCTGCCGCTCGCGCTGTTCGGCGGCGGGCTCACGGCGGCGCTGGCGGGCTTTCTGGTCGGTGCCCCGTCGCTGCGGCTGAAGGGCGATTACCTCGCCATCGTCACCCTGGGATTCGGCGAGATCATCAAGGTCATCCTCCAGAACGTGGAGTTCGTCGGCGGGGCGCTGGGCATGAACGGCATTCCCACCACGCTGAATCCGGCGTGGAGCGGCGTCATCGTGTTCGCCACGCTCGCGGCGCCCATGCTCACGGTCTATGTCGTGTGGGGCCTGCTGAACTCGACCTACGGGCGCGGCTTCCTGGCCGTGGCCGACGACGAGGTGGCGGCCGAGGCGATGGGCCTGAACACCACCCGCTATAAGATCACCGCGTTCGTCGTGGGCGCGTTCTTCGCCGGGGTGGCCGGTGGTCTTTACGCGCACATCAAGGGCACGCTCACGCCGGGCGGCTTCGACTTCAACAAGAGCATCGAGATCGTGGTGATGGTGATCCTCGGCGGCATGGGCCGGCACGTCGGCGTGATCGTCGCGGCGGTGCTGCTCACGGTCCTGAGCGAGACCCTGCGGAAGTTCGGCGATTACCGCATGATCCTCTACTCGGTGCTGCTCATCGTGCTGATGCTTACGCGGCCACAGGGCCTGTTCACCTGGCCGCTGTGGAAGAGGAAGGCGGCATGACGGAGCATCTTTCCCAGCTCAGGTCGGTCATCGCCGCTTCACCCCTGCGGGATCGGTCCGCCGAGGTGCTGGCGCTGGTCCAACCGGGCGTTCACCTGCTCAAGCGGATGACGGAAGCCCGCCGGGAAGGTCCGCGCCGCTGGTTCGGACTGAGGAAAGGGGAGGTCACGATGGTTCGCCAGGCCCTGCCGGTGGCGCCGGGAGCTTCCAAGCTGGGCGGCCTGCCGGATGTCCCAGCCGGCTTCGAGTGGCCGCAACTCAAGGGCAAGCCGCTTGGATTCATCGGACAACTCCGGTGTGCGGACCTGCCTGCCGCCGGGTTGGAGGCGCTCTGGCCAGCCGACGGGATGCTGCACTTTTTTTACGACGTCGAAGAGCAGCCCTGGGGCGGCGACGACATTGCTGCGGAAACCCCGTTCGTCCGCTACACCGAAACCACTTCCGAGCTGCGGCCCGCCCGGCCGCCGTCGGGTGCCCCGGAAAACGGATTTGTCCTTCCCGAGTTCGGAGTGGAGCCGGAAGTCGTCCCGACACTGCCCGATTTTCAGGCCCCGGAGACCTCGCCGTTGGGCTTCACGGATGCGGAGGCCGACGCCTACCTTGAGATCCGATCCTCCCTGTGGGCGTCGGTGCGGGGCGGTGGACCGGACCATCAGGCGGGGGGGCATGCGAACAATGTTCAAGGTGATGTCCGGGTGGAGTTCGAGGTTTACACCAACCCGGACGCCGACCCGCGCACGAAGGAGGACTGGATCGCCGCGGAAGGCCGGGCGCAGGACTGGCGACTGCTGCTGCAGGTGGACACCGACGACGACCTCGGGGTGATGTGGGGCGACGTGGGAATGATCTATTTCGGCATCCGGGCCGATGACCTGCGGCAACGGCGCTTCCACCGCGCGCAGGTGATGATGCAATGCTCATGACGCCAACACTGCTCCAGCTTTCCGAAGTCACGATCCGCTTCGGCGGCCTCACGGCCGTGTCCGGGGTCACAGCGACGGTCGGCGAGCGCGAACTGGTCGGTCTGATCGGCCCCAACGGCGCGGGCAAGACCACCGTCTTCAACCTGATCACCGGCGTCTATCAGCCCACCGAGGGCCGCATTGAGTTCGCCGGCGAACCCACCGCGAAGCTGCGGCCGTTCGAACTCACCGAGCGCGGGATTGCCCGCACCTTCCAGAACATCCGCCTGTTCCCCAGCCTGACCGTGTTCGACAACGTGCGCGTGGCCTTCCACCTGCACCTCGCGCACGACGCGGTGCATTCGCTCACGCGCGGCCCCAAGTTCCAGCGCGAGGAGGTGGAGCTGCGGGAACGCACCCGGGAACTGCTCAGCATCTTCAGCCTCGAACGGGTCCAGGACGAACCGGCCAAGAGCCTGTCCTACGGCGACCAGCGCCGGCTGGAGATCATCCGCGCCCTCGCCACCCGGCCCAAGCTGCTGCTGCTCGACGAGCCCGCCGCCGGCATGAACCCCGCCGAGAAGGTCGAGCTGATGAAGCTGATCCAGTTCATCCAGGAGAAGTTCCAGCTCGCCATCCTGCTGGTGGAGCATGACATGAAGGTCGTCATGGGCATCTGCCAGCGCATCCACGTCCTCGAATACGGCCGCAAGATCGCCGAGGGCACGCCGGCCGAGATTCGGGCGAACCCGGCCGTGATCGCGGCCTACCTCGGGAAGGAGCACGCGTGAAATTGAACAGCGAAGACGCGAAGACGCGAAGCGGACAGGCGCTAAATCTGGAAAACAGGAAAGCAGGAAAAGGCTTTTCCTCTTCGTGCCTTCCTGCCTTCCAAATTCAAAGCCTTCGCGTCTTCGCGTCTTCGCTGTTAACCCATGCTTGAGGTCCAACAACTCACGGTCAACTACGGCGCCATCACGGCGCTGCACGACGTTTCGCTGCGCGTGGACAAGGGCGAGATCGTCACGCTCATCGGCGGCAACGGCGCGGGCAAGACGACCACGCTCCGCGCCATATCTGGCATGGTGAAGCCGAAGGCCGGCGAGATTCGCTACGAGGGCAATGCCATCACCGGCCTGCCCGCCCACAAGCTCGTCGGGATAGGCCTCGCGCATTCGCCGGAGGGCCGCATGGTCTTCGCCAACCTGACCGTCCGAGAGAATCTCCAGATGGGCGCCTACCTCCAGCGCGACCAGGCGGTGATCGCCCGCGAGGAGGATTTTGTCTTCACGATGTTTCCTCGGCTCAAGGAACGGGAAGCACAGCTCGCGGGCACGCTTTCCGGCGGCGAACAGCAGATGCTAGCCATCGGCCGGGCGCTCATGAGCCAGCCTCGCTGCCTGCTGCTGGATGAACCATCGCTTGGCATCGCGCCGCTGCTGGTGAAGCTCATCTTCGAGAAGATCGTCGAGCTGAACCGCGTGCGCGGCCTGACCATCCTGCTGGTCGAACAGAACGCGAACCTCGCGCTGGAGATTTCCCACCGCGGCTACGTCCTCGAAACCGGCCGCATCATTCTCGCCGACCAGGCCGCGACGCTGCGGGCTGATCCGAAGGTGCGCGAGGCGTATTTGGGAGGGTGAGCAACGCGATTCCACTGGAACTGGAAATCCACCGGGAATTTCTGCTTCTAACCTGCATGGCATCCCGGTGACGTTCGGTTTGTGAAACCGTCTTCGACGCACGCGTGCCCAGCCTGCCGCGCCGTCATTCCCTTAGATGACATCAACGTGACTCTGGATACCGCCCTGTGCCGACGTTGCGGAAAGGCGACCCGGTTCTCCCTGCTATGTGGCATAGAAGTGATCTCGGCTTCCATTCGGGCCGAACCGCCCAAAGGAGTTCGAGTCCGGCAAAATCTCCGGGGCGGGATCGAGATCACCTACCACCGTGTTTCCAGACTGCTGTTCTTCTTTATCCCCTTCACGGCCATCTGGTCCTGGGGTGTCTTGGGGATTTACGGCAGCCAGCATCAGAAGGGGGCATTCAAGGTTGGGGAATCCCTGTTCGGGCTGCCGTTTATGTTGGTTGAATTGGCGCTCCTCGCCTGCATCGTCCAGGGCCTGTTCGGTCAGTGGAGAATTTCTCTTAACCAAGGCAGCGGAACCGCCTTCCTCGGCGTTGGTTCGCTCGGACTGACCTGGAAGTTTGCCTGCCCAAGGGGATCGGTTGTGGTCATCCAACCCTCTAGAACGAAGATCAATGGCGTGGTTCAGGACGAAATCTGCATCCAATCACCCCAAGGTGATTTTAGTTTCGGCGCCACGATTCGGAATGATGCCAAGCGCTTCATCGCTGCCACGATGGCGAAGGTCATCGCGAAACATTGATTGATTGGGCATTGGGGGACAGCTGACTGGAAAATCCCCGCTGCCATCCCACGGCCGGTTCGTCCACGCTGCACGCATGGCTTGGCTGCTGGTTCAACGTTCGCTCACGCCACCGGAGATCGAGCCGGTGCAACGCGCCTTCCAGTCCACCGGCATCTTCCACGCGCTGGATGCCGTCAGTTTCGTGAAGGATGCCTTTGGTGTGCTGGCGAAGGGCTTGGAGGAGCATCCGGCCAAGCAGCTCCAAATGGCCCTCGCCACCCAGGGCGTGGAGGTGGACGTCGTGGCGGATTCCGAGTGGCCGGTCCTGCCGCCGGCGAAACGCATCGTGCGGGCCGCGTGCTGGGCGGAGGGATTTGAGCCGCTGGACCCGTTGGGCCGGCCGCTGCATGTGCCGTGGGACCAGATTGTGGCCGTGAGTGCGGGATTAGTGCGCCGGGAGGAAACCGGGAACCGTGAAGTGGGAGCCATCAAGCCCCTCAGCGAAGAGGGCCGGGCATTTTTGGGCTTTGGTGCCACTGCTTGGGAATTGGCGGAGGGAAGGATCGACAGCGTGATCATCGATGCTCTGCTGCCAACCGGCCGGGATACGGAACCGGTCGCCCCCCCAGCTCCCATGACTCTCTCGCGGGAGGAACGGAACTGGCGCTGGTGTGCGGAAGTCATTCTGGCCGGCGGACTTCGGTTCGTCTGGCAGGCGCATGAATTCCAGTTCGCCAGTCTGGGCGACCGGCTGTCCCGCGATCCGGCCGTCAACTTCGGAACCTTTCTCCGCGACCTGCTGTCGGCCGTGCCGAATGCGCTCCTGAACCGCGGGGCCTTCGCCGTGCGCGAAAGCCAGCCCGACACCGGCCCGCGTTATCCGACCCGGAACGCCTTCGGCGAAGAAACCCAATGGCTGCTCTGGCGTCTGCGCCGGGCGGGACGTTACGCTCCGTCCGCTGACGCATGAGATACGCCCTCGTTCAGACGACGCAGAGCCGCCCGCCTTTGGACGCCTTGGAACGTGCTTTCGCCTGCGGGCGCGGACTCACGCCGGCCGACGCGAAGTTTGTGGCGGACGACGCCTATGGCTTTCTCGCCCGGGATCTGTCGCTGGAGGACGCCCTGTTTCTCCAGAACTCGCTCGCGACCGAAGCCATCGAGGTTCAGGTGGTGCCCGAATCGGACTTGCCCCGCCTGCCCGAGTCCAAGCTCTTCCGTTTCGCCGAACTGCAACCGGATGCCCTGGTGATCTACGATCCGCTGGACCGGCCGGTGCGGGTCCCGTGGAACGCGATCCGCGTGGTGGCCGCCGGCAACGACGGCAAGGCCTTCATCCTCGAGGTGATCGTGGGGGACGCGGAAATGCGCTTCAGCTCCACGCTCGACAAGCTGCAGTTCAACCGGATGCCGCACTTTTTCAGCCCGACCGAGCCCGACAACGTGGGGGAAGCCTACCGTCAACTGGTCGCAGAGCTCGTGCACCGCTGCTCCGGCGGCGTGCCCAATCGCGCCGCCCATTTCCTCGCGCAGGACAACCTCGCGGGCGACGTGACCGAGGCGATCAGTTATCCACGCCCCGGCGCCTACCTGGAAGAGCTGACGTGGCTGGTGTGGCGCCTGCGCCAGCCGCTGAACTGAACCTGCCGGCCTGGCGCTGGCTTCGAACATTGTGGGCAGGTTGCCCTGCAATTCACTCGGCCGGCTTGGCAAGCCGCCCACCGTGGATTTCCACGCTCCGCCGAAAGTCCACGTCCGTTGGGATCAGCCCTTTTTCCGGGCGAGAACCTTCCGCAACAGGCTGACCGCGAGGATGGCCGCCACGATGCCCGCGATTCCGAGGACGACCTTCCAGCCCGACTTTTGCGTGAGCGACTGGCCGAACCACGTAAAGGCCAGCACGTAGGGCGCCTGCGCCGCGAGGGAGACTGGCAGATAACGCGAGAACCGCACCCCGGCGAGGCCCAGCACGTAGTTCTGGAGGAACAGCGGCATGCCGGGAGTGATGCGGAACAGCAGCAGGAAGCGCAATTCGTCCGCCGGATCGAACGTGGGCACCGACCTTCCGCGGCCGGCCAGCCAGCGTTCCAGCGGGCCGCGCAGCCCGCGGCGCGCCAGCCAGTAACCCAGGGACATGTTGGCGGCGAGCGCGCCGACGCCGAGCAGGAAGCCCGGAAAGGCCCCGAAGCGGTTGCCGGCCAGCACAAACAGCACGCTCGCGGGGAATGGCCCCAGCGGCAGCAATACCATCGCGGCCGCCACCAGCGCCGGGTGGGCCGAGTTCAGCGCGGCTTCAAGCTGCCGGTGCCATTGCTGGAGCATCTCAAGCACGCCGGAACGGTGCGATGCCCTGAGTCCGGCGGCGAGCCCGGACTGCGCCGAAGCGTCCGGTGGGGCGCATCTGGACACTGCCCCCATAGTGGGACAGCCGCCTCGGCTGTTACCGGTCCGGCGGGCGCCCTCGCCTGCCGTTCACCGGGCAAGGGCGCCCGGTGAACCCACACCGGCGAGGCGCCGGTGCCACTTCGGGGGCAGTGTTCAGATGAGCCCCGTCCGGAGTGCGATTGGCCCGGAATCCTCCCCGCGTTAAGCTGCCGCATGGCTTGGATCTGCCTGTTGCTCGCCGGCCTGCTGGAAATCGGCTGGGCGGTCGGACTGAAACACACCCAGGGCTTCACGCGCCTGTGGCCCAGCGTCGGCACCGGCCTGTGCATGGCCGCCAGTTTCGCCCTGCTGTCGCTGTCGTTGAAGACGCTGCCCATGGGCACCGCCTACGCCGTGTGGACCGGCATTGGCGCGGCCGGCACCGCGCTGGTCGGCATGCTGTTCCTCGGCGAACCGCGGGACTTCGCGCGCCTCGCCTGCCTGTTCCTGATCGTGGCTGGCGTGGTCGGCCTCAAGCTCTTCACCCGCACACCCGCGGCCGGCTGAATTCCCGCGGGCATGGCCGACATCTTCTCCCCGGCGAAGCGCAGCGACGTGATGGCGCGCATCCGCTCGCGGGGCAACGCCCGCACGGAAGGCGCCCTGGTCCGGAAGTTTCGGGAACTCGGCATTACGGGCTGGCGTCGGCAGGTGAAAATCCCGCTGGGCGCGTCCGCGCGAACGGGTTCCGCCGCCCGGAAAACCACCGCCAAACGGGCCGGCGCAGTCCGCCCTGACTTTGTGTTCCCGCGGTCCAGGCTGGCAGTGTTCGTGGATGGCTGCTTCTGGCACGCGTGTCCCCGGCACGCCACCCGCCCGCGGCAGAATGCGGCCTTCTGGCGGAAGAAACTGGCCGCGAATCAAATCCGCGACCGGCAGGTGACCCGCGCCCTGCGCCGGGCCGGTTGGCGGGTGCTCCGGATTTGGGAACACGCGCTTGCCCGGAAACAGTCCGCCCGACTTTCCGCCCGCCTGCACCGGATGTTCGCGGCGGCCGGGATCGCCGTCAGTGGAACTCCACCGTCACCTCGCCGTAGCCCGCGGCGGCGGCCAACGCGATGAGCTGGAGCCGGGTGCGCTCCTCGGCGTCCTTGAGGATGCCGGACGCACGGGCGGCGAGACGGATCTGGTCCACGGCCTGACGACGGGCGTCCTGTTCCATCTGCTGGTCGAACTCGCGGAGGATGCCCGTGGAACGCTCCACCACCTCGGTGCGTTTCTCGTCGAGATAGACGTCGAGCAACTGCGGCTTGGGCAGGGCCAGCGTCAGTTTGCCGGCGCGCACCTTCACGTCGGCGGCCGTCACCTTCTGCAGGTCCACGCCCGCCTTGGCGACGCCGTGGGCGACCATGAGCAGGCGGTTCTGGCCATACCACTTCACGTCATCGAGCTGGATCACCTTCTCGAAGACATACTTCACCGTGACCAACTGCGAGAGCGCCTGGATCTGCGTGATGATGGCCGGCGTGTCCGCGATGCGCGGCCGGGACTGCGGCAGCACGCGCCCCAGAAACATGCCGCCCGCGAAACCGAAGCCCAGAATCGCCAGGCACAGCACCACAATGGCGACGAGCAGGAGCTTCTGTTTCATGACGGGAAATGAAGAAGCCGCGCGACGGACGTCAACGCGGCTTTCGGGGAACTTTGGCCGGCCAGCTTAGAATCGCACCTTCGCCGGGAAGAACTCCGCGATCAGTTCCTCATAGAACGGACGGAGCGCCTTGGCGTCGGGCTTGGTGTGGCTCTTGGTGTAGAGGTCGTAGGGGTTGAAGCGGCGGACCCACGGCAGCATTGCCCGGTCCTGGTCGTTCAGCAGGTGGCCGTATTCCTCCTCGCGATGCCACGGGTAAAAGCTGTGGTAGCGCAGCATGTATAGGCCCTCCATCGGCAGGTAATCCTTGCAGACGTGGTAAATGTATTCGTCGTGGCCCCACGACAGGTCCACCGCGTCGAGCCCGCAGCCTTCCTCGTAAACGCCGTTGCGAGTCTGGAGCTTGGCGTTCCGGAAATCGGGATTCGCCTCGAAGAACTTCGGGAAGACGATCTTGTTGGAGTAGGCGCAGCCGGTCGGGAAGGTGTCGCCGACGACCGCCCACTGGGGTTCGCCCCAGAGGCAGAGAATCTTGCCGAGATCGTGCACGAAACCGGTGAGGATCATCCAGCGCGGCTGGCCGTCGCGGCGGAGCTGCTCGGCGGTCTGGAGCAGGTGCTCGAGCTGCGACATGTCGGTGTCGGGGTCCGAGTCGTCCACGAGCTGGTTGAGGTATTCCGCGGCTTCCCAGATGCCCATCTGCATGCGATTCAGGCCGAGGAACTCCTTCTTCTTGGCCTGCACGAAGTCGTGGGTTTGGAACGTGTGGTTGAGCCGGTAGAACTCGCGCACGGTCGGCCGGGCGTCGGCCTCGTAGTTCCGGAACTCGGTTTCCTTCTTCTCGGGATCGTAGCCCACGGTGGGCTTCTTCTTCGCCGGGCCTTCGGCCGGCATCGGCTCGGGATAATGCTGGACGACGAAGTCCTCCCATTCGTCGAGGGACTTCAGGGGCTTGTTCACGTCAGCGGTGGGCGCAGTGCTCATGGATAAAGTCGAGTGCGGGAGGTTGGTGGCCGAGAACGGCGGCAGGCTCAAGCCGGATTTGCGGGCGGCATCTGCCCCGAATGGCCGGCCGGTCCCGACGCCGGACCGCCCGGCAGCGCCGCTTGGACCAGCGCTTCCCGAATGGCTCCCAGGAACTCCTCCGCGGTGAACGGTTTCTGCACCAGGCGTGTCGGGGTGGGGAGGCCTTCCTTGGTGACCACTTCCAGCGGATAGCCGGAGATGTAGAGGCACGGCAGTCCCGGGCGCAGTCCCTGCAGGCGTTCGCCGAGCTGGATGCCGTTCATGCCGGGCATGACAAGGTCGGTGACGAGCAGGTGGATCGGCCCCGAGTGCGCGACCGCGAGTTCGAGGGCGGCGGTCGGGGTGCCGGCCGCCAGCACGGTGTAGCCGGCGTCGCGCAGCAGTTTCACGCCCAGCCGCAGGACCTGTTCCTCATCTTCGACCAACAGGACCGTCCGATGCGTCGGAGTGGCAATGGACGGCGCGGTGGCGGAGTGCGTTTCGCCGGCCGGTTCGGGGACGGTGCGGCTGCGGGGCAGGTGAATCTCGAACGTGGTCCCGCTCCCGGGCTCGCTCCGCACGGCGATGTGTCCCTGGCTTTGCTTGATGACGCCGAAGACGATCGCCAGGCCGAGCCCGGTGCCCTTGCCCAGCTCCTTGGTGGTGAAGAACGGTTCGAAAATCCGGGCCGCGGTGCCGGCATCCATGCCCTTGCCGGTGTCCTCGACGGTGAGCAGCACGTAGTCGCCCGGCGGGCACTCGGCGAGGGGCTGGTCCAGCGTCACGTTGCGGGTGGCGATGCGGATGCTGCCGGAGCCGGTGATGGCGTCGCGGGCATTCACGCAGAGGTTGGTCAGGACCTGGTCGAGCTGGCCGGCGTCGGCGAGCACTGGCCAAACCCCGGAGCCGGGACTCCAGAGCAGCTCGATGTTTTCGCTGATCAGGCGCCGCAGCAGGCTGAGACTGCGGCCGACGGCCTCATTGAGATCGAGGACCTGGGGCACCACGGTCTGCTGGCGGGCGAATGCGAGGAGCTGCTTGGTGATGTCGGCCGAGCGGCGGGCGGCGAACTGGATCTCCTCGAGGTTGGCGTGGACCGGATGGCTCGTCGCGAGTTCCAGCACGGCGAGGTCGGCGTTGCCGCGGATGGCCTGGAGCATGTTGTTGAACTCGTGGGCGACGCCACCGGCGAGGCGGCCCAGGGATTCGAGCCGCTGCGAGTGCTGGAGTTGCTCCCGCAGGGCTTCGCGTTCCTGCTCATGACGGTGCCGTTCGGTCACGTCGGTGTGCGTGCCGAACATCATCAGGGGCCGCCCCTCCGGCGTGCGGGAAATGACCCGGCCGCGGTCGGCGATCCACACCCAGCGCCCGTCCTTGTGCCGCATCCGGCACTCGCATTCGTAGTAAGGCAGTTCGCCCGCGAAGTGACGCTGCAGCAGGGCATCCGACTGGGCGAGATCGGCCGGATGGGTGAGCCGGTTCCAGGTCTCGATGCTCACCGGCGCGAGTTCGGCCAGCGTGTAGCCGACGATGGCCGCCCAACGTTCGTTGAAGACGGTTTCGCCCGTTTCCACGTTCCATTCCCAGGTGCCCACGGCGGCGGCATCGATGATGGCGCCGAGGCGGAGGCGTTCGTCGTCCAGCGCCCGCACGGCCAGACGCCGCTCGCGTTCGGCCAGCGCCTGGGCGGCCAGGGCCGCGGCGGCGTTCACGAAGGCCTGTTCATCCAGCGGCCAGTCGCGCGGCGGCCCGAGGTGCTCCAGGCAGATCACGCCCGCCAGCCGTTCACCGACCTGGATGCCGGCATCCAGCATGGAGGTGATGCCGCGAGGCACCAGATAGACGTCCCGGAACTCCACGGTGCGGGGATCGGACCGGGCATCGTTGGCGGCGATGCGACCGTCGCGGCGTATCGCCGCGAAATAGGCCGGGAAATCCCGGGCGGAAAGGACCTTGCCACGGGTGTGTTGGCACGAACCGGTCTCGAACTGCGAGAGGCAGCGCAGTTCCGCTCCGTCCGCGGTGATTTCCCAAACCCCGGCTACCGCCACCCCGGTGGCATGCGCCACCTGCTCGGCGAAGCGGTCCCACCACGCCTCCGTCGGTTCGCCCGGCGCCAAACCGCCGGTCACAAGCCGGGTCAGCGCGTCGGACTGGCGTCGGGCGCGTTCCTCGCGGGCAAGGATTTCGGCCTCGGCCGCTTCGCGGCGAAGGATGTCTTCCCGGAGTTCCGCGGTGCGCAGGGCCACGCGGCCTTCCAGCTCGTGAGCATGGCGGTTAAGTTTCACGCGGGCGGCGAACAGGGCTGCACTCAGCAGGCCAAAGGCGCCGCACACGCCGAGCAGCAGCGGTCGGAACCAGCCGCGGTCCTGGATGGGCACCGGCACGATGGTAAAGGCCAGCTCCGCCGGCGTGGGGTCGGCGTTGCCAACCCCGTCCCGCGCCTGCACCCGCAGCAGGTGCGGTCCCGGCGGCAGGCTGCCGAGCGGCATCCCCTCGGCAGGCCAGTCGTCGAAGCCAGTCCAAGGCTGGTTGTCCAGTCGCCAGTTGAAGGAAAAACGCCGCGGCTCCGACAGGGGCACAAACTTGGACAGGCCACGGGCCTGCACCCGGGCCTCGGTGCCGGCGAGGATCTGGGTTGGGCCCAGCAACTCGGTTTCTGGCCGCCGGCTGAGGTCGTATGATTTCAGCACGCCGCGGGCCGTGCCCACCCAGTATTCCCCGTCCCGGGTCCGCATTTGCGACCGGACCACAGTTCCCGCCGGCAGGGAAATGTAGGACGGAATCGGCCACTCGACGGTGTTCCACAGGGCGAGTTCGGAACCGTCCGCCACCAGCATCCAGCCATCCGCACACAGCCGGAGGGACTGGCCGAACCGGAGCGGGTGCGACAGCCAGTCCGCCTGCCGCCGGACCAGGACGCGGGCTCCGCCACTCGGCCCTTCGGAGGCGAGAAACGTGGCAATGTCGCCCCAGCGGGCTGCTTCGGTGAAGGCCGCGCCCTCGCCGGCGACGACTTCCCGGAACTCCAGCCGTTCACCCAGCGGCGCTTCCCAAAGCCCGTTCAGCGAATGGAGGAACAGCCGGTCGGCCGTGGCCAGCAGCCGGGGCCAGCCGGTTTGGACCGGAGCGGCCAGCGGCACCTCGCGGGCGAGGCCGTCCGTGGCCCGGAGAATGCGGAACGCCAGTGACTGGAGGTCGAAGGCGGCAAGCCACACACCGTTGGTTGCATCCAGCGTGAACCCGGTGATGTCCTGCCCGGCGAGCTGCCCCAAGGCCGGTTCCGTCCAGCGCCCTTCCGCCCAGCGGGCAACCGCAGTCGTCCCCCGGAATCCCGGCCGGTGAACCAGACTGGTCCGAACGGCTCGGCGGCGACCCGGTCGAGGGTCGCCAAGCCGGACACGGCGGGCGAAAACAGGTCGGTCTGCCCGTCGCGCCACCGGGCAATCCCATTGGTGGTGCCGCCCCAGATCGCGCCGTCGGCCGCTTCGGCCAGCGGCGCCCGGAGTTCCGGCACGGATGCCACCGTGCCCCCCTGGTAGGCGGCGGCGCCATTGGTGTCCGCCAGCCACAGGCGGCCGGCGCGATCCTCCAGCACGGGCGGGCCCAGGCCGGGCCACCACTGCCAGGGTCCCGGGCCGTATTCCCAGCGGATGATGGTGCCCTGGCCGATCGCCCAGATGGCCCCGTCCGGCGCCGTGCGGAGGTCGCCGGTTTCGAGTCCCGGACCGGACACCCGTTCACTGGCCGGGAGCAGTTCGCGGCCATTCCAGCGCAGGAACCGAAGCTGGTCCACCTGGGTGTGGTCCGCGAGGATGAGCGCGCCGTCCTTGGCCACGCAGAACGGGGCGTTGCCGAACTCCTGGGGCAGCGGTTTCCAGGCGCCGTTCAGCCAAATCCGATCCTCGCTGCCACCTTGGACGAACAGTTCCTCGTCGGCCGTCTCGGCGAAGTTCCAGGCGTGCTCCTGGAGCGGAAATCCCGGGGCGGAATAGGCTTCAAACCGGTCGCCTGCCAGCACGGCCGGACCCCTCGCGGTCAGGGCGAAAAGCCGGCCGTCCCGGGCCTCATACACGCCGAGGACATGGTTTGAAGGCAGGCCGTCACCGGCGGTGAAGGTGCGCCAACCGGCGGTGGTCCGCCGTGTCAGGCCGCCGGGCGCCATCGCATTGGGCCAGCGATCGCACGCAAACCAGAGCGAACCGTCGCGGGCTTCAAAAATGCGGCGGACATTGGGGCCCGCGAGCCGTTCGCCCGTGCCGCGACGGTCGAACCGTCCCGGCGCGAAGACCCCCGCGCCCCGGTCGGTGCCTACCCACAGTTCCCCGTCGCGGGTCACCGTCACCGCCCGGATGAAATTGCTGGGCAGCCCGTCGGCCGTGGTGAACTTCCGCCACTGGTAGCCGTCGTAACGGTAAAGCCCGTCCGACACCGCGAACCACGCCGTCCCGTCTGGTTCAAACGCCAGGTCCGCAACGCCGTGGCGCCCGATTGCAGCATCGGGTGCCAGATTGACGATCCGCCAGGGAGTTTCCTGGTCGAACGGAACCGGGGGCGGCGGTGCCGCCAAGGACCCGCAGGTCGCCAGACAGATGCCTGCCAGACAGCCGAGCAGCCGGAGGATACGCGCAGGCGCGTGGGGCATCCCCGAGGGTATCGCCGGCCGCCGGCGGGCCGCAAGCCGCGGTCGGGAGGCGGGCTCGGGCGATACGGGGATCAAGCGGGCCTTTCAGCGTTGGGCCCGGGCCTGGCGCCATTTGTCCAGGCCGACGGCGAGGACGATCACCACGCCGATGATGATTTCCTGCGTGTAGGTCTGCCAGCCGAGCTGGTTGGTGCCGTTGCGCAGCAGCGCCATGATCAGCGCCCCGATCAGCGAACCGCCGATGCTGCCCACCCCGCCGTTGAGGCTCGCGCCGCCGATCACGACGGCGGCGATGATGTCCAGTTCCAGGCCGACGGCGACGGTGGGATCGCCCTGGGTGAGGCGGGCCAGCTGTAGCAGGCCGGCGAGCCCGAACAGCGTGCCGGCGAGGGCGTAGGTGCCACCCTTCACGAGGCCCACGCGCACGCCGCTGTAACGGGCGGCCGTCTCGTTCGCACCGATCGCAAAAACATACCGGCCGAAGACCGTCCGGCGCAGGATGAGCGCCATGATCGCGGCCAGGCCAAGCACGATCCACACGCCCCACGGCAGCGGCCAGAACTCCGACGGGTTTACCCGGGCCATCAGGCGGTGAACCGGCGAGTCCGGCGGCGCGTTGATGGTCTGGTTGTCGCCGAGCCACTTCGCCGCGCCGCGCACCACGCCCATCATGCCCAGCGTCACGATGAAGGGCATCATGCGCAGGCCGGCGACGACGGTGCCGTTGAACAGCCCGATTCCGGCGCCCACGGCCACCAAGGTCAGCAGGGTTCCCAGCGGCGACCAGCCGGCGACGAGAAGTTTCGCGCCCAGCACGCTGGTGAACGCGACGACCGAGCCCACGCTCAGGTCAATGCCGCCGCCCACGATGATGAGCGTCATCCCCAGCGCCCCCACCGCGACGATCACGGTCTGCGTGAGGATGTTTTTGAAATTGCCGCCGGTGAAGATGAACTCGCGTTCCTCCGTGAGGGCGAACAGGCCGCAGACGAGCAGCAGCCCGAGAAACGGGCCGGATGCCTGGAGGAATCGGGTAAAGCGGGACATCAGGACGGGAAGTGTTCGGTAATCAGTGTTCAGTAATCAGTGACGCCACGGCAGCTCGACAGTTTCGACTGAATACTGACCACTGACCCACTGATCACTTCCGGCCCCGTCACTCCTTCAGATACTTCTTGATCGGCGGCGCGAGCAGGTCGGCGACCCCGGGCTCGTTCATGTTTTCCTTCGTCACGAGGGTGACGCCGGTGTCGATGCGCTTCTCGACCTTGTCGCCGTTGAGATGCTGCACGACGGTCATCACGCCGAGGTAACCCATCTTGAGCGGGTCCTGGACGACGAGGCCCTGCACGTCGCCGTTTTTGAGATCGAGGACCGACTGGGTGCCGGAATCGAACCCGAGCATCTTCACCTTGCCGCCGGCCTGGCCGATGTCGCGGAGCGCCTTGGTCATCGCGATGGTCGAGGTCTCATTGGCGGCAAAGATGCCGTTCACTTCCTTGCCGAAACGGTTCAGCAGGTTCTGCGAGGCCTGATAGGCCGTCTCGCGCGTGGCGCCGGCGTGCTGGTCGGACGAAATGACCTTGATGCCGGAGTGCTTGGAAAGCGCATCCAGGAAGCCGGCTTCGCGGGCCTCGGTGCTGGCGCTGCCGACCTGGTAGCGGAGCAGGATGACGTTACCCTTGCCGCCGAGCAGCTTCGCAAGGTGGTCGCCCGCCATCTGGCCGCCCTTGAAGTTGTCCGTGGCCACGAAGCTGATCTGTTTGTCCGACTTCAGGTCGGAATCAATGACCACTGTCGGAATCTTCGCCTGCACGGCGCTGGCGACCGGCGCGACGAGCGCCTGCGAGTCGAGCGGCGCGAGCACGATGCCGCTGACCTTGCGGGCGGTGAAGTTCTCGACCACCTGGATCTGCTGGTCGCGGTCGTCCTCGCGGAGCGGCCCTTTCCAGAAGAGGCGCACCTTGGTGCCCTTCGCGGCGAGTTCCTGCTCGGCCTTCACCGCGCCGGCGTGGATGGACTTCCAGAATTCGTGGGTCGTGCCCTTGGGGATCACGGCGATGGTGAAGGACTTGTCGGCGGCGAAAGCCGAGCCGACGAGACAGAACGCCATGGCCAATGCGCGCATCGGGGAGTGCATGGGCAAACCCTAGGCTGTGGAGCCGCCGTCCGGCAAGCATGGGGGCGGTCCGCCTGAAGAATCCGGCCGCCGGTTTCCACCGCTGTCACCGGGGCCTGATGCTCGCCATTGCCTCGCCGGCCGGGCTCGCCTATTCCCGTCGCCGTCATGGATGCCCGCGAAGCCCTCGTGGCGTTGAACCTGGTCGAACACGTCGGCCCGGTGCGCCTGCGCAAGCTGCTGGATCACTTCGGGGACGACCCGGTCGCCATCCTGCGGGCGAACTCCGCGCAGTTGCAGGCCGTCAATGGCATCGGGCCGGACACCGCCGACGCCATCAGCGGCTGGGAAAAGACCGTGGACCTCGCGGGCGAACTCCGGCGCGTTGCGGACTTCGGCTGCCGGATCGTCATCCCGACCGATGACGATTACCCGGCCCTGCTGCGCGAGATCTACGATCCGCCCATCGTGCTTTACGTGAAGGGCGCGCTGAAGCCCGAGGACAAAAATGCCGTGGCCCTCGTCGGTTCGCGGCAGACGACCACCTACGGCCTCGAGACCGCCCGCAAGCTTGGCTACCAACTGGCCTACACCGGCGTCACGGTGGTCAGCGGCGGTGCCCGCGGCATCGACACCTCGGCCCACCAGGGCGCGCTCACGGCCAAGGGCCGCACGATCGCGGTGCTGGGCACGGGCATCAACCTCGTGTTCCCGCCCGAGAACGCGGAACTGTTCGAGCGCATCGCGGACAGCGGCGCGGTGATGACCCAGTTCCCCTTCAACCGGCCCGCCGACAAGCAGTCCTTCCCGATCCGCAACCGCATCGTCGCCGGCATGACGCTCGGCACGGTCGTCATCGAGGCCAACCTCAGCAGCGGCGCCCTGATCACGGCGAACTTCGCCACCGAATACGGCCGCCAGATCTTCGCGGTGCCCGGCCGGATCGATTCGCCGCGGTCCAAGGGCTGCCATGACCTCATCAAGAAGGGCGCGAAGCTCTGCGAGGGCATCGAGGACATCCTGAGCGAGTTCGAATACCTGTTCCCGCCCAGCAACCGGCCCGCGACCCCGGCGGAAACGGGCCAACTGCCCGGACTGACCCTGTCGGACAACGAGGCGAAGGTGCTGGCCGCCCTGAACGCGACGGACGAGCGGGCCATTGACGAGGTGATCCGCGCCGTCGGCCTGCCAGCGAGCACGGTCTCGGTGGCGCTGTTCAGCCTCGAGATGAAGAAGCTGGTCCGGCAACTGCCCGGGAAACTCTTCCTCCGCAGCGGCGCCCGGGAGTGAACCGGAGGCCGACAATGCCCTTTGAACTTTCCCGCGGGTCCGGGAAAGTCGTCGCCCGTTACCGATGAACCGCATCCGGCTGCTCCCTGACCACGTGGCGAATCAGATCGCCGCGGGCGAGGTCGTGGAACGCCCCGCAAGCGTGGTGAAGGAGCTCGTCGAGAACGCCCTCGATGCTGGCGCCGGCCGCGTCACCGTCGAGATCGGCGCGGGCGGCCGCAGCCTCATCCGCGTGACCGACGACGGCTGCGGCATGAGCCGCGACGACGCGTTGCTGTGCCTCGAACGCCATGCGACCTCGAAGATCCAGCGGGCGGAGGATCTGGCGGCGATCACCACCATGGGTTTCCGCGGCGAGGCGTTGCCCAGCATCGCGAGCGTGTCGCGGTTCACGCTTACCACCCGCGAGGCCGATGACACCACCGGCGAGGGCACGCAGGTCATCATCGGCGGCGGCAAGATCCTCGAGGTGAAGGCCGCCGCGTCGCCGGCCGGCACGACCGTCGAGGTGCGGCAGCTGTTCTTCAACCTGCCCGCGCGGCGGAAGTTCCTCCGCGCCGAGGAGACTGAACGCGCCCACATCCAGCATTACCTCACGCTGGTCGCGCTCGCCTGGCCGGGCGTCGGCTTCACCTTCGTCTCGGATTCGCGGCCGGTCTGGCAGTTGCCGGCCGTGAAGTGGACCACGCCGGCTGAACGCCTCGCGGCCCTGCGGGAACGGCTGCGGCAGCTTCATGGTGCGGACGTGCCGCTCCTGCCGGTCGAGTTCACCGCCGAAGTGCAGGAGACGGGCGACGACGGCGCGCACGAGGAATCGCTGGTGCTGCGCGATGCGGCCCGGTTCACGACGTTTCGCCTGTGGGGCTTCATCGGGGCGCCCGGTGTGTCGCGGGCCACGCGCGATGAGCAGCACCTCTTCGTGAACCAACGGCCGGTCGAGAACCGCGGGCTGAACTTCGCGCTGCTGGAGGGCTACCACAACGCGCTGATGAAGGGCCGTTACCCCGTGTGCTGCCTCTTCCTCGAACTCGACCCGGCGGCGGTGGACGTGAACGTGCATCCGCAGAAGCGCGAGGTGAAGTTCCGCGAGGAACCCGCCGTGCGCCGGTTGGTGGCGAAGGCCGTGCGGGACACGCTCGCAGCGTTCCATCAGCCGGCGGAGCGCGTCGGTGGACCGGCGGGGCGGCGGGAAAGCGAGCCGGTGCACATGCCCGCACCGGCGGCGGAACTGAGGCTGGAGCCGCCAAAGCCGATGACGCCCGCGCCCGTGCAGCGCCCCTTGCCGGTGGGCTTCTCCGTGCCCAGTGAGCGGCCGTTACCGCCGCAGGCTGCCTCGCCCGTCCAGAGTCCATCGCCGGATGCGGCCACCGTTGCCCACCCGGCTTCCGCTCCGCCGCGGCCACTTTCGCCGACGCCCACTTTCCCTTCGCCTGCGTTTCCCGGGGCAAGCGGGCCGGTGCCGCTGCTGCGGGTGCCGCTACGGCTGGTCGGCGTGATCGGCCGGCTTTACGTCGTGCTGGAGTCGGACCGGGGACTGGTGCTGCTCGACCAGCACGCCGCCCACGAGCGCATCCTTTACGAGCAGATGCTGCAACGGCTCGAACGCGCCGAGGCCGCGCCGTCGCAACGGCTGCTGCTGCCGGAAACGCTCGAGCTGAGTCCGCGCGACGCCACGTTCGTCCGCCAGCACCTCGACATCCTCGCGCGGCTGGGTGTGGGCCTGCGGGAATTCGGGGAACGGACCTTCCTGCTGGATGCGCTGCCGCCCTTCGTGCGCGGCGGCAATCCCCGGCAGTTCGCCTTCCAGCTCGTCGATGAACTCAAGATGGCCGGAGCCGGCGTGAACACCCTGCGGCTTGGCGAGGACATGGTGGCCAAGACGGTGTGCCGCCATGCCGTGAAGGCCAACGATCCGCTGGCCGGACGGGAATTGGAACAGCTCGTCGAGGATCTGCGCGGCTGCGAGATGCCCTACACGTGTCCGCACGGCCGGCCCACGCTCATCGAGATGAGCTGGCGGGAGCTGGAAAAGAAATTCGGCCGGACGGGGTAGGGGACGGCGCGGCGGGTCGAAAGGCCGCCGGGCGGCTGCTTTGGGAATCGCGCTTGCAACCGGGTTCCGGCCGGGAATGCTCCCGCCAGCGCATCCCACTTCAGCCATAAACCCCAATCGTATGCTGTCCCGTTCCGTTCTGCTGCTTCCCTTGGCCCTGCTGTTCTCCAGTTCAACGCTGGGCGCCTCGTTCTCCTATTCCGGGTCGATTTCCCCGGGCGGTGCCGGTGGTGGAAGCTGGGTGGATGGCCAGCCCATGGTGACGGGCCTGGTGGCCGGTGCCGGCACGGCGGCCTCGCAAAACGGCTTCAGCTACTTTGTCGGTCGCGACATCGGGCAACTGACCTTCACGTTCGCCGACCTGGAGCTCAGCAACTTCCAGTCACCGACTCCCGACCAGTCGGGCTTCATGTATTTTGCCGAGGCGAACGGTTCGCCCATCCCGTTCCGGCTGTTCTACGGCGGGACAGAAATCGCCTCGGGCATCACCGAACACATCAACCTGGTGGTGGACAACGACACGGACCTGGGAGCATCGGGCGACGGGGCGGTGACGCTCACCACGCCGGGTTCGGATCCCGCCTTCTTCAACGAGGTGATGGCCAAGACCGGCGGCTCGGGGCGCTTCAACGTCTATCTCTCCGCCGAGGCCGTGCCCACCGGGGGTGTCATGGCGATGGGCGGCACGTTTGTGACCGTGGCCGTGCCGGAACCGGAAGAGTATGCGGCCGTGGCGGGGCTCGGTGCGTTGCTGTGGGCGGCCAGTCGCCGCCGGGGCGGCCGGTAACTCCGGCGAAACAACAACGCGGCGACCGGAAAGTCGCCGCGTTGGGAGGAGGTCAGCCGGAGGTGATCCGCTCAGGGATTGGCCAGTCCCGGGCTGGGAATCTGGGTCTGGAACACCTTTGGATCGGCTGCGGTCCGGCCCCACGACTGGTCTTTCGCCAGCACGCCGAACGTCACTTCGTCCAGCAGGGCGTTGAGATTGGCGTCGGAATCCACCAGGCGGACGGTTTCGCCATCCTTGTCGAGCTTGAAGCTGGCGTGGAGGCCGCCGGTGGTCACGGAGCTATCCTCGTCCAGCCAGACCAGGAGGTAGCCGTGGGCCGGGATCTTCGCGCCCTCGGGGAACTGCCATTTCCGGGGATTGCTGGCCTCGTCGCTCAGGTAGCGGCCGGCGAGATCCACCTCTTCGGCCGTCAGGTTCCGCAGTTCGACGTAGTCCTCGAACTCACCCTGGGGATCCGCGACCGTCGCGGTATTGCTGGCGAGCAGCTCGTTGATGACCACGGGGGAGGTTCCGCCGGCGGACGTGGTCACGCGGTAGGTGAGCGCCTCGCGTTCGCAGCGGGTGGGGAAGAACCGCGATGTCTTTGCCGCGTTGGCTGAACGGGCTTCCACGTAGTAGCGGACCTTGGTGCCGGCGACGAAGCCGCCCGTGGTGCCGCCGTAAACGCCGTCCCCGGCCGCACCATCGCCGTGGGCGCCGTCGTCAAACATCTGGGTGCGGGCAAAGCGGCCGTAGGCCGCGCCGCGCCAGTAGAGCCACACGGAGCTGATGCCTTCGCCAAGGTATTCGGTCACGCGGGCGGTGATCGTCGCGCCGGTGCCGGCAGCGGGTTCGGCGGGTGTTGAGACCTCGGTGATTGCGGGCGCGACGGGCTTCAGCTCGGCGTGGTTGGTCAGGAACTTGTAGCGGTTGGTCACGAAGCTCTTCAGTGCCGTGACCGCGGTGTTGTAGCCGGCCACGGTGAAGCTCTTCTTTGGATCGGCGGCGATCGCGGCGCCGCTGAGGTTGGTGAACTGGTTGATCAGCGGAGTCATGCGGTCCGGATGAAACGACTCCTCCAGCACGGTGCGCAGGTGGGCGAGATAGCGCTGTTTCAGTTCGGCATTGGCGATGAACTGTTTGATGACCGGTCGGTTGGTGCCGGTGGAGCCCTGGAGCGGCGTCATGCTGACATCGGCGGTGACGAAGGCCTCGTTGCCGTCGTGCTCGACCGGGTGGATGCGACCGCTCTCCTCCTCGTAGTAGAAGGCGTAGTCCGCGCCCTTGTTCCAGTAGCTGTCGTCGTCGGTGAAGATGTTCTCCACCGCGAGGAACCAGCACCACGAGTCCGTCGCCAGCACGCCGTCCACCTTGTCGTAGAACTCCGCTGTGGCTGGGGACGTGAAGTGAAGCGTGAAGATGGCGTTCGTGAGACGAAGCCAGGCACGGTTCGTGTCGGACGTGTGGCGCAGCTCGTAGTTGGACTTGTAGCTGGAGAGATTCGGCCCGACGTAGGTCAGCGCGGAGCCGGCGCCGCTGAACATGCCGCCACCACCGCCGCCGCCGCCGGCCGGAGCGTTGGGGGCGCGCCAGCGATCGCCGTTGGCGCTGGGGAACCAGTCCTTCATGAGGTCGCTGTCGCCGTTCTGCGCGAGCGAGTAAACGCCCCAGTTCGCGCCGTTGATGTAGAGCTGCGCCAGCGCGGCTTTGGGCGCCGGCGTGTAGCGCGACATCACGGTGAAGTAGATCGGCTCGCGGGCGATGGTGTTGTCACCGGCGGAATTGTTCAGGTTGAAGGTCTCGTAGCCGAGGACTTCGCTGGTTTCGTTGGTGTAGTTGACCGTGATGTTCAGCGACTTCTTGTTGCCGCCCATCGTGAAGGAGGTGTTGCCCTTGTAGCGGGAGCCGACCCCGGTGAGGGACACGCCGTTGTCCATCGTCAGGGAACTCAGCACGTCCGTGCCCGACGTGCGCGCCGAGGTGAGCCGGGTCGCCCAGTCGGTGAAGGTGAAGTTGAGATTGATGGTCCGGATCAGCGAAGGGTCATACAGCCCCTCGGTGCGCACGGCGCGGTAAAAGCCCGTCTGTGGGTCGAGGCCGACGAGCTCCTTGGCGGGCGCGTTGGTCTCGTCGCCGGCGAGCAGCGTGGTGAGGGCGGTCTCGTTGGTCCAGGTGACGAGGTCCGGTGAGCGTTGGATGCGCCAGTCGTTGTCGGCATTTCCCAGCACGCGGATCTTCGGGGCGGTTCCGTCGTTGAGCAGTTGCACGTCGGCCGCCCGGGAAGTGAGACCCAGGGCAACGGCCGCACCAAGAAGGACAGTGAATCGGATCATGGCAGTGTCGGAGTTGGAATGTTCAAGCCCGCCGGCGACCGGCCGGATGGGCGATAGGAGACGGGAATGCGGGCGCCGGGGCGCGGCCCGGGGGGAACGTCACGCCTGCAGGCCGTGGGCAGGAGCCCGGGAACCCGCTCGGAACCCGGACCCGGATGCCCCATGCATTCGGCATCCTGGTTCTGCCGGAAGCCCGCAGACGTGACGTTCGCCCCGGACGCCCCGAAGAGCCGGGGCGGCACGCGGAGACGGTGGAATGAACCCAAACACCCATGAACACCGCCACCGGCCGCAATCCGCGGGCCAGGTGGCCAAAATGGTTACAACTGTAACTGTTCATGGTCGTTCCAGGGGTGTGGTGAAGACTGGTGGCAAGGCTCAGTTTGCGGCAGCGGGCTGGTATGACCGCAGGTAGGCACGCCGCTGGTCCGCGAAGTTCTTCAGGCCCATGGAGCCGCCGCCGAAGGGGCCGAAACCATTGCCGGCGACGTCTTCGGTGAGGCTCTTCTCGAAGGCCTCGGTCGAATCGAGCTTGCGGGTGTCGGCCTTCACTTCTGCCGCGATGAGGTCATGCAGCTTCTGGGCGAGCGGTCCCAGCCGTTGCCAGTCGAGCCACTTGTCGGCGATGTCGCGGCAATGGGCGAGATAGCGTTCCCGCAGGGCCGGCACGGCCAGCAGTTTGGAGAGCAGGGGCTTCGAGGCGTCTTTGGCTGCGGTCAGTGGGTCCAGCTTTACGCCTTCCACGCGTCCACTACCGCCGCCGCCGCCGCCGGGGCCGCCCTGAGGCCCACCGGGGCCGCGCCGTCCGCCGCCGCCCCCGAAGCCGGGTCCGCCGGGGCGGGCGAAGCATTCGTTCATGTCGTGCGGCACGAGGTGGAACTTGCCCGATTCGTCCTGGTAGATCGCGTAGTCGCTGGTGCGGATCCAGTAACCGTCGTTGTTGATGAGGGTGTTCTCCAGCGCGAGGAACTTCAGCGCGCCGTCCACGTCGAGGATCGGTTTCAGGGCGGCCTCGAGCCGGTCGGCCGGAGTCTCGTTGAGCACCTTCATGAGGTTGGCCAGGTCGGCCCAGACTTTGGGCGAGTCCTTGGTCTTGAGCACATAGATGTTCTCGTAGGCCTTCTGGTCGTCGCCGAGATACGCGAACGTCCCGCGGCCGCCGGGGCTGCCCTGGACTTTCCAGCGCGCGCCCTTGGCCGAACCGAAGAACTCCCGGGTGAACTCCTTGTTGAACTGCTGGACGCTTACATAAACGCCCCAGCTCTCGCCGTTGATCACCACATGGACGAAGTTCGCCTTGGGCGCCGGCAGGTAGTCGCGGGCGATGTGGCTGTAGAGCACGGTGTGCAGGAAGGACGAATCCTCGTGCGAGTTGAGCAGGTTCAGGGTGCGGTAACCGCCGACGCTCTGGTCCTGGCGGGTGAAATCGAGCGAGACGTTGAGCGAACGCTTCCGGCCCTCGGCCACGGTGAAGTAGGAGGATGCGCCGCGGAAATGCACGCCGACGCCTTCGTAGGTCTTGCCGTCCACGGTCAGTTTGGCCGGAACCTCAACGTCGGTGTTGTTGAAGTCGGCGAGTTCCTTTTCCCAGTCCGCGCTCTCGAACTCGAAGAACAGCGTCCGGACGGTGCCCTCGTCGTAGAACGGGACCGAGGCCGCCACGGATTTGACCTCCGCGGGCGAGACCTTGCGGCCGGGCTGCACCGCCGCCGGCTCTTCGCCGCCGCGCGGACCGCGGGGGCCCCGTTGGCGAATGCGTCCCTCGGCCTTTTCCTTCGCCAGGAATTCCCGGGCGGCCTTGCGCTCGGCGGTGTTCAGCCGTTTGTCGCCGTCCTGGTCGAACTGCTTCACGAGCTTGGTGGCAGCCTGCATGCCGGGGCCGCCCGGGCCGAAGGGCGGAGGGCCGCCGGCACCGGGCGGGCCGTCAAAACCGGGCGGGCGATCGCCGGGAGGCGGATTGTCGGCGGCGAAGGCGGCCGTGAGCGAAACGGCCGTCACCCAGGCGGTGAGCAGCAGGCGAAGGTTCATAGGCATGGACTGGTTACGGTTCTGTGACCGGCCCGGATTCCTTGCGGTTTCCAAATATCGGCCGGTGACGAAAGGGAAACGGACCCCGATTAAGCCCGTATGAGCCGGCCGCAGGAGAATTGTTAAGCCCGGGTAAATGCCCGGCAGGACGGTTCCGGTCGGCTCAGGACGCCGCCGGCTGGCGAACCTCGGCCATCCATTCGGCCACGGCCCGCCGGGTCTCCTCGCCGGTTTTCGCACGGGGCACGGCGAACTTCGGCGTGAACCACGGGAATGCCCCGATGAGATCGGAGGTCACAAGGATCTGCCCGTCGCAGTCCGGGCCGCTGCCGATGCCGATGGTCAGCATCCGGGCGCACTGGGCGGTGACTTCGCGGGCCACCGGCGGCGTCACGAGTTCCAGCACGCACGCGAACGCGCCCGCGGCTTCGAGCGCGGCGGCGTCCGCCAGCAGCTTCTGGCGGCCGGCCTCGTCGCGGCCCTTGATGCGGTATTTGCCGCCTTCCTCGAGCACATGCTGGGGCAGCATCCCGAGATGGCCGCAGAAGGGGATTCCCGCCGCAAGAATCGCGCAGACCTGCGGCAGGATTTCCGCGCCGCCCTCGGCCTTCACGTAGTCGGCGCCGGCCGCGACGAGCCGGCGGGCGTTGGCCACGGCCAGTTCGGGCGTGTCGTAGCTGCGATAGGGCAGGTCGCCGCCGATCAGTCCGCGCGGCTTCGCTCGGGCCACGGCGCGGAGGTGATGCTCCATCTCCGCCATCGTGACGTGGGTCGTGTCCGGATAACCCAGCACCACCATTCCGAGCGAATCGCCCACGAGCAGCAGCGGCACGCCGGCCTCGTCGAGCAGGCGGGCCAAGGGATAATCGTAGGCCGTGAGTGCCGGGATGCGCTCGCGGCCTTTGCGGGCGGCAAGCTGGGCGACGGAAATCTTGTCGGCGGTCACGCCGGCAACCTAGGCCCGGGACGAGCGCGAGGCCAGCACCGTGGCGGGCGGCGGTTCAACCGTGGGTGGGTTGCCCTGCGACCCGCTTAGCCTGCCGGGCAGGCCACCCACAGGCCGAAGGCGCGCTTTGCGGAAAGCGCTCCGAAAGCGGGCGCTACAGTTCCATCTTCCGCGGCATGTGGCCGGGGGGATCGGGCCGGCGCGCGAGGCTCGCATTCCGGGCGCGTCCCTCGGCCCAACTGCGCAGGCGGCCGATCTGCTCATCCATCGTGCGGGCCAGCGGCACCGTTTCGCGGATCGCGCCGAGGACGTGTTCGGTGGCGAGGTCGGTCCCGGCCGAGAAAGCCTCGTAGAGGGCGCTGTTGATGGCTTCCTCGATCTCCGCGCCGCTGAATTCCTGTGCGGCGGCCGCCAGGGCTCCCAGGTCGAAGTGTCCGGGATCGCGGCCGCGTTTGGCCAGGTGGACGCCGAAGATTTCCGCCCGCTCCGGCTCCGCGGGCAGATCGACGAAGAAGATCTCATCGAGCCGGCCCTTGCGGAGGAGTTCGGGCGGGAGCTGGGAAATGTCATTGGCCGTGGCCACCACGAACACCGGCGCCAATTTTTCGCTCAGCCACGTCAGGAACGTGCCGAACACGCGGGCGGTTGTGCCGCCGTCGCTGGCCCCGCTGCCCTGCGCCCCGGCGAAGGCCTTGTCGATTTCGTCCACCCACAGGATCGCCGGCGCCACCGACTCGGCGACCGCGACGGCCCGGCGGACGTTCTCCTCCGACGAACCGACGAGGCTGCCGAACATGCGCCCCATGTCGAAGCGCAGCAGCGGCAGCCGCCACTGGCTGGCGACCGCCTTGGCGCACAGGCTCTTGCCGCAGCCCTGCACGCCGAGCAGCAACACCCCCTTGGGCGCCGGGAGCCCGTAGGCCCGCGCCTCCGCCGTGAACGCGGCGGAACGCTTCACCAGCCAGTCCTTCAGGACCGCCATGCCGCCGACGTTCCCGAAACTCTCGGCCGGCGCACAGTATTCGAGCAGGCCGCTCTTGCGGATGATCTGCTGCTTTTCGGCGAAGACCTCGGCCACGTCCTCGCCGTCGAGGCGGGCGTCCTTGACGATGATCTTGGCGAAGACGTTCTCCGCCTCGCCCAGCGTGAGGCCCAGCGCCGCCTGCAACAGCCGGTCGCGCCCGGCCTCGTCGAGCGCCAGGTCCACCTGCTTGAGCTCGCGCACGTCGGCGAGAATGCGGTCGAGCAGTTCGCCCAGCTCCTCGCGGGTCGGCAACGGCAGGTTGACGACGGTGATCTCCTTTTCGAGTTCCGGCGGAATCTCCAGGACGGGCGCCACGAGGATCAGCGTCTTGAAGCTGTTCTTCAGGTGCAGCGCGATGTCCTTGAGCCGGCGGATGACCGCGAAGTTGGACCGGGCGAGGAACGGATGAAGGTCCTTGAAGACGAAGATCGCGGGTTCCACCTGGTCGAGCACGAGTTCCAGCGCCGCCAGCGGATCCTTGGTCGCGGTGCCGCGCGACTTCTGGCTCTGGACGCTGGTGCCGGCCGCGACAACGCCGGTGGAACAGGACCACTCGAAGACCTTTTTGCCGCGGTGTCCGGCGATCTCCAGGACCACGGGCAGGACGCGCAGTTCCTCGCTCGTCTGCACGTAGATGAGCGGGTAACGGGCGCGGATCAGCAGTTCGAGTTCGGCGGCGAAGGACATGGTGCGGGGGCGGTCGTTCCGGCGTGTTGCCTCAATCCAGACCGGGCTGGGGCCGTTTCGTTTTGTCGGGGTGGCTCATTCCTTGGTCACGGCTTCGTCGAGGTTCAGGATCGTGCTGCACACGAGGGTCCACGCCGCGTGCTCGGCCGGCGGCAGCTCCGGATGAACGGGTGATTCCCCGACGGCCAGCAGTTGCCTCGCCGATGCCGGTTCGGCCAAAAAACGTTGGCGATGGCGTTCCAGACCGCGCAGGGCGATGGCAGATTCCTCTGGCTGCGGGGCGCGGCCCAGCACCCGGCGGTAGGCAAGGGCGAGGCGTTCGCCGTCGGAGGTTCCGGGCAGCATGATCCTCGCGGCCAGCGCCCGGGCCGCCTCGACGTAGGTGGTGTCGTTCAGCGTCAGCAGCGCGTGGAGCGGCACGTTGGTGCGCGGCGTCTTCACCGTGCAGGTCTGGCGGTTCGCCACGTCGAAGAACATCGTGGGGCCGACGATGCGCCGCCAGAACACGTAGAGGCTGCGCCGATACAGCGCCGCACCGTGGTCCTGCTCGTAGCGCTTGTTGCCGAAGGTCGCCTCCTCCCACACGCCGGCGGGCTGATACGGCTTCACCGGCGAGCCGCCCACCTCCGGGGCCAGCAGACCCGACGCCGCGAGCGCCACATCACGGATCATCCAGGAAGGCAGGCGGAAGCGGGGGCCGCGCGCGAGCAGGCGGTTTTCCGGATCACGCTCGAACAATGCCGGCGTGACCTGCGACGACTGCCGATAGGTCGCGCTGGTCACGAGGAGGCGCACGAGCCGTTTTACGTCCCAACCCGAGGCGACGAACTCGGTGGCCAGCCAGTCGAGCAATTCCGGATTCACCGGCTTTTCGCCCTGCACGCCGAAGTCCTCCGCCGTCTTCACCAGCCCGACCCCGAAGAACGTTTGCCAGAAGCGGTTCACGGTCACGCGGGCCGTGAGCGGGTTTTCCGGTGCCACCAGCCAGCGGGCCAACGCCAGCCGGTCCGGATACGTTTCGCCGGACTTCCACGCGAGGCTGACAGGAACGGTCGCGCTGACCTCGGCGCCGGGCTTCTGGTAGTTGCCGCGCTGAAGGATAAACGTCGTCCGGGGCTTGGGCAGGTCTTCCATCACCATGACCCACGGGATGCTCCAGGCGGCCGAGTTGCGTGCATCGCGGGCCTGGCGAAGGCCGTTGAGGATTTTCTCGTAGGCCGGGTCCGCCTCCTTCCAGTGCGCCGCCAGCTTTTCGAGCCGGCCGTTGTCCCGGTCCTTGGGCAGAACTTTCAGGTGGTCGAGAATCTCCTTGGGCAGGTCTTTCGCGGCCGCCGATTCGTCCACGGGTTTGCCGGCTTCGCGGGTGAACTTGGCGACCTCGAACTCCTCGGTGGCCCGGATCGCCGCCGAGAGCTTCGCCTCCATTTCGTTGAGGCGCCGGGTCTGTTCCGGGGTGGGCACCGCGAGGTTGGGCGGGGTCTGCGGGTTGCCGCCGCTGCCGTCCACGCTGGTGCGGTTGAAGAACGCCAGCAGGCTGAAGTAATCGCGCTGGGTGTAGGGATCGTATTTGTGGTCGTGGCAACGCGTGCAGTTGAAGGTCGCGCCGAGCCAGACCGTGGCGACCGTCTCGGTCTGGTCGAAAAGGTAATCAATGCGGTTCTCCTCCGGGATGCGGCCGCCCTCGCCGTTGATCATGTGGTTGCGGAGGAAGGCCGTCGCGAGGCGCTGCTCGTGGGTGGCGCCCGGCAGGCGATCCCCGGCCAACTGCCACACCGTGAACTGGTCAAAGGGGAGGTTGCGGTTGAAGGCCTCCACGACCCAGTCGCGCCACGGCCACATCATGCGCTCGCTGTCGCCCTGGTAGCCGTTGGAGTCCGCGTAACGGGCCGCCTCCATCCAGTCCCATGCCATGCGCTCCCCGAAACGCGGCGAGGCGAGCAGGCGATCCACGAGGCGCTCGTAGGCGGAGCGGCCCGATTGAATTTGGAAGGCAGGAAAGCCGGAACCGGAAGGGGAAGGGGAGCGGCTCGGGTTCGCCTGTTTTCCCGTTTTCCTGTTTTCCAGGTTCTGCTCCTCCCTGCATTCGCGCTCAAACGCCGCCACTTCCTCGGGGGTGGGCGGCAGCCCGGTGAGATCAAGCGTCACGCGCCGGATCAGGGTGGCGGGCGGAGCTTCGGGAGCTGGCGTGAGACCGTCCTGCTTCAGCCGCGTCTGCACGAAGGCATCGATGGCATTCCGCACCTTGGATTCGCCGGGTCCCATGGCTGGGACGGCCGGCCGCACGGGCGGTTCGTAGGCCCAGTGTTTGCCCCAGACCGCCCCCTCGTCGATCCACCGCCGCAGCAGGTCCGTCTGGGCGGCGGTGAGTTTGCGGTTCGACTTCGGCGGCGGCATCACCTCGTCGGGATCCGCGGTCAGCACGCGCCGCCACACTTCGCTGTGCGCGCTGTCGCCGGGGATGATGGCCTTCGCGCCGCTCTTGCCGGCCCCCGTGGCGCTTTCGCGAAGATCCAGGCGCAGGCCGCCCTTGCGTCCGGTGTCCGCGGGGCCGTGACAGCCGAAGCAGTTGTCCGAGAGCAGCGGCAGGATGTCCCGGGAAAAGCGAACCGCATCCGCCCGGGCCGGCATGGTGCCGCACAGCATGAGGAAGGTCGCGAGGCAGAGCGGGAGACTGTGGCGGCGGTGCTTCACGGGAACGTGTGCCGGGAAGATGCCCCGCCGGGCGGGACCGCCGCAACCCACGTTCACGGGAATGCGTCCGGGCGCCGGCAGGGCCGGCCAGCAAAAACCCGTTGACCGGCCCGGCCGCTCCTTTAGCGTCCGCGCCCAATGATTCCGGCAGATTTCCCCGTAGTAAGCGTAGTTCCGCCCGTGCGGGACTGACGCGGCTCCGGGAATTTCTGACGGCTTCCGGATCGCCCGCGGTCCCTACCGCGGGTTTTTGATTTTCCGGAAGCAGCAAGCGATGCGTGGGACGGGTTTCCGGGAAGTCAGGCAGAACCAACCAACCGTTTCACGCGCCAGAAGAAGAACATGCGCCACACCATCTCGGTCCTGGTCGAAAACAAGTTCGGCGTGCTCACGCGCGTCACCGGCCTCTTTTCCGGCCGCGGCTACAACATTGACTCGCTCAACGTCGCCCCCACCCACGACGCCTCGCTCTCGCGGATGACCATCGTCACCCGCGGCGACGCCGCCACGGTCGAGCAGATCGTCAAGCAGCTCGACAAGCTGGTGGACACCGTGAAGGTCATCGATTACCGCCAAGGCGACTACATCGACCGCGAACTGGTGCTGCTGAAGGTGAAGGCCGAGCCGCAGAACCGCGCCGAGATCTGCCAGATGGCGGAGCTGTTCCGCGCCAAGGTCGTGGACGTGCAGCCCGGCAACCTCACCATCGAGATCACCGGCGCCGAGGGTAAGATCGAGAAGTTCATCACGCTGATGAAGGACTTCGGCATCCTCGACCTGACCCGGACGGGCGTCGTGGCCCTGCCGCGCGCCTGATTTGGAACTCCCGCGCATGAACCCCGCACGACACGGCCGGAGTTCGCCGCATTAACCTGTGTCCTTCCGTGTCCGTTCCTGCTTAAATCCCCATTCTTTCAGTTATGGCAAAAGTCTATACCGACAAGGACGCCGACCTGAGCGTCTTCAAAGGCAAAACCCTCGCGGTCCTCGGCTTCGGCTCCCAGGGCCACGCCCACGCGCTCAACCTCAAGGAGTCCGGCGCCAACGTCATCATCGGCCTCTACGAGGGCTCGAAGTCCATCGCGGTCGCCCGCGAGAAGGGTTTTGAGGTCGTGCCCACCGCCGAGGCCGTGAAGCGCGCCGACGTGATCTTCGTGGCGTTGCCCGACACCAAGCAGCCCGCCTGCTACGAAAAGGACATCGCGCCCAACCTCAGCAAGGGCAAGACCCTCCTCTTCAGCCACGGCTTCGCGATCCACTACAAGACGATCGTGCCGCCCAAGGACGTGGACGTGATCCTTGTCGCCCCCAAGGGCCCCGGCCACATCGTCCGCCGCCAGTTCACCGAGGGCAAAGGCGTGCCCGCCCTCATCGCGATCTACCAGAACGCCTCCAAGAAGGCCAAGAAGACGGCCCTCGCCTGGGCCAAGGGCGTTGGCGGCACCCGCGCGGGCGTCATCGAGACCACCTTCAAGGAGGAGACCGAGACCGACCTGTTCGGCGAGCAGACCGTCCTCTGCGGCGGCGCGAGTGCGCTGGTGCAGGCGGGCTTCGAGACGCTGGTCGAGGCCGGCTACTCGCCCGAGATGGCCTACTTCGAGTGCCTCCACGAGCTCAAGCTGATCGTGGACCTCATGAACGAGGCCGGCATCGCGGGCATGCGTTTCTCGATCTCCGAGACCGCCAAGTGGGGCGACGTGAGCGTCGGCCCGAAGATCGTGGACGCCTCGGTGAAGAAGCGCATGAAGGCCGCGCTGAAGGACATCCAGTCCGGCAAGTTCGCCAAGGAGTGGGTCGCCGAATACAAGGGCGGCTACAAGAAATACAACGCGCTGCTCAAGAAGGGCGAACAGCACCCGATCGAGAAGACCGGCGCCAAGCTCCGCGCGCTCATGCCGTGGATGCAGAAGCGCGCGATCAAGGGCGCCCAGGCGGCCTATTGAGGTCCGGTGATTTCGCACTCGACGCCCGTTACCGTTACTGCGGTGACGGGCGTCGACCTTTCTGGACGACTTGCGATCCCTCGCCAAAACGTGGCGGGGTCCGACCGCCCTCAAGAGATGGAGAGGGGGACATGACAGCTCCAAGATGGATTCTGCGATTTGGCTTGATGCCTGGCGCAGGGCTCTCCTTCCCTAGCTGGGGATTAATCCCATGAGCCCGGATAGCGGAATCCAATACCAAAACCTCTCGGCGCAGGCGGTTCAACCCCAGCAGCATACGCAGGGCGGGCGCTCATTCCGACCGGTGATGGATTTTGAGCTTGGCACCAAGCGAGCCCGATGCGTGGCCCGGATTATCCGGGCAGGAAAGGTGGAGGGCACGGGGTTCTTGTTGGCGGGAAACTGGCTGATGACCAACAACCATGTGCTTCCCGACGCCGGTTCGGCAGGCGATCCGCAGACCACCGCGCAGTTCAACTATCAGCTGAACGAAGCCGGAGACTTTCCGGATCCAGCCCAATTCCATCTGGATCCGGCCGCGGGTTTCCACACCTCACCGTTCAAGGATGGCGAGGATTGGACCGTAGTCCGGCTTCGGGCCAACTCCAAGGGCGACGCCAACTCCCAGTTCGGGTTTGTCCCACTTGGCGAGGTCGAGGCGGGAAAGGACGATGCGGTCCACATCATCCAACATCCGGAGGGGGCCCCGAAGGTGTTTTCCTCTGGCCGGGTCACCCACGCACAGGCGGGACCCAATCGGGTTGCCTACGATGTTGAAACGTTGGGTGGCTCCTCCGGCGCGCCCGTTTTCAACAGCGGATGGCGGGTCGTCGCGCTGCACCACGCCGAATTGGGTCGCGATCCGGTCACGGGTGAGCGCAAGCAGCTGAACCAAGGCATTCACATCGGAGCCGTCGTTGCTGGGTTGAAAGCAGCGGGCGTCTGGCCTCTTGCCGATTCCCGCCAGACGCGACGCAGACTTGCGCACGACTCGGGTCCGATGTCGCCGGCCAGCGAATGGTATGTCACCCGGGAGGTGGACGCACAGGTGTTGGACTACTTCCGGAACGACGGGATCAGTGCCGCCCTTCGGGGTGGAACCCAGATGGGAAAGACTTCGCTGGCGCTGCGAACGTGCGATGCCCTGCGGATGGATGGTTGGTTGGTTGTGAAACTGGACGTGCGGGATGACTTCAGCGAGGCAGATTTCGCCACCGGCCATGCTTTCCTCACTAGGCTGGCCCAGAAGATCGTGGAAGATCTGAAGACCCCCGACCGGGCTTTGGCTGCATTTCAGGCGGAGCGAAGCGGCAGCGCGTTCCGGGATTTCATCAACCGGCTGCGGAAAGATCTCCCCGGCCGCCAGCTCCTTCTGCTGCTAGATCATGTCGACATCCTCGCGGCATCCCCTGCGTGTTCCGTTGCTGTCAGCGGGTTACGCTCTTGCCACAACGACCAGAGTGGTTTGGGACGGGACGGCTGGGTTCGTTTTCTGCTCCTCCACACCATCACGCCTCGGCAGGTAGGCAGGGACGGATCCATCTTCAAGGTCGCTGAACCGATCGCCATCTCGGACTTCAGCGTCCCAGAACTGGAGAAACTGGTCGCCCGCCACGACTTGGGTAGCGTCGACATTGTGCGGCTTCATCAGATTCTGGGCGGACATCCATTTTTGAGCCGGAAAACCCTCAATGCCATGGCGGAGGGTGCGCTTTCCTTCGACGACCTCGTAAAGGGAAACAACCGTTGCCGTAAGCTGTTCAGGAATCATTTGGAGAATCTTGCGAAGGCGTTCGACAGCAAACTTGCAGATACCTTCCGGAATCTGCTGGAGGGCAAAACCCTCAAATCCATGGGCGAGTTCGAAAGATTACTTGCCCTCGGAGTGGTCAACGACACGGCCTGGAAGCTGGCCGAGGTCCGTTGCGAACTCTACCGGACTCTCCTCCCCGACTACCTCCCATGAACTCCGGTGTGAACCCGCGGTTCTATCTCGCCGATGTGGCCATGCCGGCGCATCAGGAGTCCTATGTCGAGCGCGATGCGGACCGAGAAATCATCGACGCGCTCCGCCAGCGCGAATACACCCTCCTCCTCTCTTCGCGGAAGGTCGGCAAGTCATCGCTGCTTGTCCGCACCTTTGCGCGGCTGCGGTCGGGTGAGGAGGCAGCCGATGCCCAGACCTTCCTGGTGGCCAAACAGGAACTTGGCGAGGCGGACAACAATACGACCAAGGAACCTTGGTATCTCCCGCCTTTTCGACGAGCGCGACAGCCCGGGGAGAGCATCACCGAGGAGCAGTGGTATCGGGGCTTGGTGAACGCCTTGGTTTTGGACGCCGAGCGGGGCAACCCGGGGTTCGTGGTCGCGCCGGAATGGGAAGGGTGGTGGCAGGACCAAGGGAAGATCCCGCCGGGACAGCGCTTCGCCGAGTTCCTGCGGAAGTTCTTCCTCGAGCCCACGACCCAGCCTTGGGTCATTGCCATCGACGAAATCGACACGCTGCTTCAGTTGCCATTCAGCGACGATTTTTTCGCCGCCGTGCGCCGGTGCCGCAACGCCCGGGCGACCGACCCGGTGTTCGGGCGGCTGGTCTTCCTCCTGGCCGGCGTCACCACGCCTGCCCGCCTCATCAAGGACAACCGCCGCACACCCTTCAACTTTGGGCGCAACATCGCGCTCGATGACTTCACCCCCGAGCAGGCCAAGGTGCTTCTGCGCGGATTGGGAGAGCCGGAAGCAGCCGACCATCCCGCCCTGCGGCATATTCTCGACTGGACGGGCGGGCACCCCTACCTGACCCAGACTGTCTTCAAGGCAGTCGCCAAGCGTCGGGCGGCGGACAAACGGCAGAGTCCGACGGATTGGGCCACTCTGGTGGACGAGGCTGTAGACCAATGCCTCCTCGGCACCTTTGGCACGGCAGCCCCCGATCCCCAGTTGCAGGACATCGCCGAGAGGCGGATTCACAATCTGTCGGTGAGCGGGTCGCCAAACTACGATCCGGCCCTCAAACGCCGGATACTCCTCGCCTATCGGCAGGCACTCCGCGGCGAACGGTTGCGGGACGATGCCCTGTCACCGCCCATCATCGAGCTCAAGATCTGCGGATTGCTCGTCTCCAACCCGGCCGAGCCCGCCACACTCGTGGTTCGCAACAAGGTGTATCGCACGGTATTCGATGAAGGGTGGGTCGCGGAGGAGATGCCGCGGTTGGTCCACCGCCGGACGGCCCAGCTGTCACTGGTAGTGACAATGCTGGTGGCCCTGTTGGCGGTTGGCGCAATTGTCCTTCAGCGGCAGGCCGAATTGCGTCGGCGAATCGGCGACCTGCAGGCCCAGATCGCACGTGCCGATACCGACGTTCCGGATGCGGCTTTCACCGAATTGAAAGCGATCCCCGGCCAGGAAGGCTCCGCCCGCGAGCTGCTGGCCGCCTACTGGGCCAAACAGGCCCGCCGGGCATCCGCGGGACGGCCCCGCGACGAGGCAGCTCGTCTGTGGCTCAAGTCTCTTGAAGCCAGCGATCAACCCGAAGCTCGGTTGCAGGCGCGACGCGCTTGGTCGGGCAGCTTGGCGCAAGTGGTCACGACATTTCGCCATGGCGGGCCTGTCCAGCACGCGGCGTTCAGCCCCGACGGGCGGCAGGTGGTGACGGCCAGTGCCGACAACACCGCACGGGTGTGGGACGCGGCCACAGGCGAACCGGTCGGCAAACCGCTGACCCATCAGGATTGGGTCCGGCACGCGGCGTTCAGTCCCGACGGGCGGCAGGTGGTGACGGCGAGTGACGACAACACCGCACGGGTGTGGGACGCGGCCACGGGCGAACCGGTCGGCAAACCGCTGACCCATCAGGGTATGGTCCGGCACGCGGCGTTCAGTCCCGACGGGCGGGTCGTGACCCAAACAGCCCAAACCGTAGCTTGGTGGATTTCTCCCGATCAAGGCCTGTGGAGTGCGGAGGAAACGATCTGGTCCAACGGAGGTTCCTGGTTCTCGGCCCCCTCTCTGGCGGACAATAACCCAGCGGATTGCCGGATCGCGGACAGTTGGACCGGCAGCACACCGCTATTGCGTAACATCCATCGCGGACAGGCGGAGCCTGGGCTGCCCGAACTGGCCGATTCCCCCGGAACGCTGCTCGGAAGATACCAGCGCCGCTTCAGTCTCGCGTTCGCTGAGAGCAGTGAGGGCAAGGCGCAGCCCGTCCTGGTTCCCCACGTGCCGATTCCAAGAGCCGCGGACAACATCCGCGGAGCCCCAAGAGCACCGGAAAGAAGCAGCGGAGGCAGGCTGCCGAGGTGAGCCGGCCAGCTTTTGACCAATCACATGACCGTCACCGCTGATTGTCTCCGGACTCCCGCACCCAATCTCCGCACTGCGGAGTTCCTGGCCCACGCGTCCGACCAAGCCTACGCCCCGGATCCGGTTGCTTGGGCACATCGCGAGGGGCTGAGTCAGGTGAGCATCTTCAATCGGGGCAACGTGCAGGGGTATTGGGCCCGGGCGGAGAATCTCGCCCTCCTTGTCTTCCGGGGCACCAGCAACCTTGGGCAATGGGTCCGCGATGCCCGCATCCTGCCGGCCAGTCATCCGTGGGGCTCCGTGCATGTGGGCTTTCGCAATGGACTGGGCGAAGTCGAAACCCACCTGCGCGAATTTTCCGCCGCGGCGACTTCCGTGGGGCATGTTTGGATCGCCGGTCACAGCCTGGGGGGCGCCTTGGCGCTCTTGGCCGCCGCGAGCCTGAAAGACCAAGGCATCACATCGCACGTCTGCACCTATGGCCAACCGCGCGTGGGGTTGGGAGAGTTTGCCCGCCGTTTTGACCATGAGCTGCCCGGCCGGCTCATTCGCTTCGTCAACCAGAACGACATTGTTCCCCGCCTTCCTCCCGGCTTGATCTACCGCCACGCCGGACTGGTAAAACGGATCGTCCGACCGGGTGTGCTGGAATCCGCCCGAGGTCTCACGGCTACCGCCGACCACCCCCCCGAACTCGACGATGCCGAACTGCCCGCGGCCACTGAAGCCGAAGCTGAAGCCTTCATCCGTGTCTTCGAGAGCCAGCCGGAAACGATCCTGGAAGGCGGCCTTCAGGTCGAAGGGCGGATAGGCTCCCTGTTCAAGGACCACTCGATTGGTGAATACATCCGGCTGCTGACGGAAATCCGAAATCAGGTCCCGCCGCAGGCCGCGGGGGTGTAGTCCGCGCCTCCATGCTGGCGTCTCCATGCTCCGGGATTCGACTGCTGGTGTGCTCACCCGGATTGGGAGTTTCGCAGCGCATGACTGCGGATTCGCCGCCTTCGGAGAATGCGGGTAAAATGTTAGGGTCCCCCTGCGGGCTTCGCTTCCCGAGTTCACCTGCAACCGCCGGGGCTCCTGATCCGGCGGTTTTTGCTTTCAGATGGGCGGCTGGAATCGGCTGGCGAAACTTCCAGCGGCGACAGCGGGTGCTCCGTGCTGTAAAGAGAGTCGCAGATCATGAACCAACAACCTTCCAACTCCCAGTCCAGCGACCTTTATGTGCCCCGCGTGGCGTTGCTGGCCCTTTACTTCGGCGTTTTCGGCGTGCACCGGTTTTACTCCCGGCGTCCGCTGCTGGGCGTGCTCCAGTTGCTCACGCTTGGCGGCTTCGGGCTCTGGGTGCTGATTGACCTGGTGCTGCTGCTGGTCGGCGCGATGAAGGACGACCGCGGCCTGCCCATCACCCGCTGGAACTATGAGTCGTCCGCCAGCGTGAAGCGGCTGGCGCCGGCGTTCCTGCTGAACTTCTTCTTCGGGTTCCTCGGCATCCACCGGTTCTACGTCGGCAAGATCGGCACGGGCCTGCTGCAACTGTTCACGGTGGGCGGCTTCGGCCTGTGGGCGCTGGTGGACCACTTCCTCCTCGTGTGGGGCGCGTTCACTGACAAGGCCGGGAATCGGGTCACGCAGTGGACCTGAGCTCAATGATCCCCGGAAGCGTTCCGGTCATGCAGTGCCGCTGAATTGCCTGAAAACAGGTTTCGTTATCCGGAACTGGCTGCTGACGGCGCTCGTGCTGCTGGCAGGTTGTGCCGGCCCGGGTGTGGAGGCGCCGGCGGTGGCGCCGGCCCGGATGGCGCGGCTGGTGTTGCTGCTGCCGGTGTCCACGCGGGCGGACTTCCTGGACGAACGGTGGGCGGAACGGTTTGCCGGGCGGTTCCAGACGGAGTTGGACCAGCGGGATCTGCCCCTGATGACGCGCTTCGCCGAGCTCCACGGCAGCCGGTTGTCCGCAGCGGCCAGGCAAGCCAGTGCCGAGGTGAACGCGTCCCACCTGCTGTTGCCGCAGATCGATCCGGAATGGCTCAAGGAGAATCCCACGAAGGCTTGGGCAAATCCCATGCCGATCGTGTTCGTGCTTTATGACCTCGACCGTGGGCAGCGGATTTGGGTGAGCCGGCGGATGTTTCCCGGGGTCGGGGCCGAATCGTCGGCCGCCGACGAGCTGGCCCGACAATTGGAGGCGGCCGGCTGGCTGACGGGGGCAGGCCGCTGAAGTGGCGCGGCTACTTCTTCTTCGCCTCGTTGGTCTTGAAGGCGGAGCGGAAGAGCCAGTGTTTGCGCAGCAGCGTCTCGATGGTGACCGACAGCGAACCGACGTCCCGGGTGAGCTGGTTGGCGTCGGCGAGCAGGTTGGTGTTCTGGCCCAACTGCTGGTTCACGTTGGTCAGGGTGAGGCCGATGTCGCTCAGGCGCTGGTTGACGTTGCTGAGCGTGATGGCCAGCGGGCCGCTGCCCGGATTGAGGTTCGACACCAGCAGGGTGACCTGGGTGTTCAGGTTGGTGGGCAGGATCAGCTCGCCGAGTCCGCCGGGCCTTTCCAGCGCCGGCTTGAGCGCGGAGACCAGGGCGGTCGCCTCGGAGATGGCACCGTCCACCTTGGGCATCGTCGAGGCCAGCTGGGCGGTGATGTTGGTCAGATTGCCCAGCGCGATGTTGACCTGATTGGTCATGGCGAAGACGCCGGGCAGGGCTGCGTTGACCTGGTTGGCGATTTCGGTGAGCCGGACCGGCAGGGGCTGTTCCTCCTCCGCGGTCAGGTAAAACCCGCTCGGGGCTTCCGCCTCCGTGAGGTAGTTGAGATTCGTTTCGGCCGGTTTCCAGGCGTATTTTTCGGAGAGCAGCCGGGCCGGTTGTCCGGGTTTGGCGATGACCGTGACCTTGCCCGTGCTGCCGCGGATGATTTCCAGCGAGCGGTCGCCCAGGAAGCTACCCGCGCCGAGCTTCACCTTGGAGTCGGTCCAGATGTAGCCGTGGTAGGGGTCCCGGACGATGAACCCGACGAACACGTTCAAGTTGTTCTCGCGGTGCCATTCGGACCATTCGGTCGTCTCGACTTTGGTGATTTCCCCCACCACGAAGCCCTTCATCGTGACCGGAGACCCAACCCGCAGGCCCGTGGCGTCGCCGATCATGGTGTAATAGGGCACCTTGACGGTGAACCAACCCCGTTCCTTGGCGATGTGGCGGAGATAGAAGCCGAAGGCCGTGACCAAAGCCAGCACCGTGGCGACCAGAAACAGGCCGACCAAGCGTTCGACCCGGCCCAGCCGGGTCCGCAACTGCGGGGTCAAATCTTGAAGCGCCATGGCCACGGCCATTACTTGGGAAAACGGGCGCGGGCGCAAGGATTGAGGCGCTCCGGGACCGCGGATGCGGCCAGTGCGCCATGATGGGCAAGGTTCCGGCGTAAACGGGTGCGGTTGGGCTGTGGCGGGCTGATCCGGAACAAAGCGGCCAATTAATCCGTTGCCTCGCTCGGCACGGATATGGCTAAGTCGCCGGCCTGTTCACGGTTACGATTTCCGGGTGGAGATTGGTCCGCGGATTTGCGCATGAAGCGTCGGCGTATGCAGGTTTTCTACTCCGGCCAGGTGCAGGGAGTGGGATTCCGCTACCAGACCCGGCAGGTGGCGGCCGGGTTTGAAGTGACCGGCCGGGTTCGGAACCTGCCGGACGGGAGGGTGGACCTGTTGGCCGAAGGGGCTGAAGCCGAGTTGCGTGAATTCCGGGTGGCCATCCGTGAGTCGGGATTGGGACCGCTGATCAAAAACGAAGACGAAATCTGGTCCGAAGCGAACGGTGAATTCCGCGGCTTCGTGATTGCGCCGTAAGGGAATGAACCGATACGCGATCATCGCTGACATCCACGCCAACCTGGACGCGTTCCAGGTCGTGCTGGAGGACATCAAGCAGCAGAAGTGCACCCATGTGGTCTGCCTGGGTGACGTGGTCGGCTACGGGGCCAACCCCAAGGAGTGCCTCGATATCGTCCGCGGCATGAACATCCCCGTCGTGAAGGGCAATCACGACGAATACATCGGCAGCGACGAATCGCCGGATGGCTTCAACGATGCCGCCGCCGAAGCCGTGGCCTGGACCCGTGCCCAACTCACCGAGGAAGACCGCAAGTGGCTGCGCGACCTGAAGTATTTCCGGCTGGTGGCGAATTTCTCCATCGTCCACGCGACCTTGGATGCGCCGCAGCGCTGGGGTTACGTCTTTGAGAAGCTGGAGGCGGCCGCCAGCTTCACCTACCAGAACACCCAGATCTGCTTCTTCGGCCACACCCATGTGCCGGTCGCGTTCATCCGCGACACCGGCGTGCGGGGCGGCACCTACTCCAAGTTCCGGGTGGAACCGGGCAAAAAGTATTTCGTGAACGTCGGCAGCGTCGGCCAGCCCCGAGATGGCAACCCGAAGGCAGCCTATGTCATCTACGACATGCCGGCCCAGACCATCGAGCTGCGCCGGCTGGACTACGACATCGCGGCCGCGGCCAACAAGATTCTCGCCGCCGGGCTCCCGCAGCGTCTGGCGGATCGGCTCTACAACGGCCGCTGAACTCGTTGCGGAGTCGGGTCAGGACCCTTCCTCTGCGGATTTCACCGCCTTGAACATCGCCAGGCAGCGTTCGCGCTGTTTAGCGTGGTCCACGATGGGAGCCGGATACTTCGCCCGGGCAAGCAGCAGCGGGTTCTCCCACGGCTGATGGACGAGTTCATCCGGGACGTCCCGGAGTTCGGGAATCCAACGCCGCACAAACGTCCCCTGCGGATCAAACTTCTCGCCCTGGGACACCGGATTGAAGATCCGGAAATACGGCGCGGCATCCGTTCCGCAGCCGGCGCTCCATTGCCAGCCGCCGTTGTTCGCCGCCAATTCGCCGTCCAGCAGCTGCTGCATGAAATAGCGCTCGCCGCGCTGCCAGGAGATCAGCAGGTCCTTGGTGAGGAACATCGCCACGATCATGCGCAGACGGTTGTGCATCCAGCCGGTGGCGTTCAGGCACCGCATCGCGGCGTCCACGATCGGATAGCCGGTTTGCCCGGCGCACCACGCGTCGAACTGCGCGTCGGTGCCGGACCACTTCAGCGCGTCATACTCCGGCCGGAAAGAGCGTTCGGCGACGTGCGGGAAGTTTGCCAGGATCTGCTGGTAAAACTCCCGCCAGATCAGCTCGGTTTCCCAGACTTGGCAGGCCGCGTCGCCCCGCGGTGGGGCGGTGTCTCGCGCGGCAAAGAGCTTCGCGAACACGGCCCTGGTGCCAACCGTCCCGAAGCGCAGATGCGGTGAAAGCTGCGAGGTGCCCGCTTCCTCCGCGGGAAAGTTGCGGGCGGAATCGTATTGGTAAATCCGCTCGGCGAGGAAGCGCCGCAGCGCCTCGATGCCGGCGTGCTCACCCGCGGCGGGCAACTGCTGCGTCAGCCTGTGTCCCAACGCCTCGCTGTTGGCCGGCAGGGGCAGGGTATGCGCCGCCTCGGGAATCGGTGACTTGGCCCGCCCGAGTTTGGGCACGGGCGGCGGCACGCCCTTGGCCCGCCACGCCCGCGAATAGGGCGTGAACACGGTGTAGGGTTCACCCGCCTTCGTGAGGATCTCGCGATTCTCCCAGATGACGTGGTCCTTGAAGGACTCGAAATACACGCCGGCCTCGTAGAGGGCGGAGGCGGCCTTGCGGTCCCGGGCGATGGCGTAGGGTTCGTAGTCGCGGTTTGTGAACACCGCGTCCGCCTTCACCTCGCGGGCGAGCTTCACCAGTTCCTCGTGCGGCGTGCCGTGCCGGAGGATCAGGCGGTGCCCCAGCGCTTCGAGGTTTCGCCGCAGCGATTCGAGAACACCCAGCTGATAGGCCACCCGCGCCGTGGCGCAGTCCGCAGCCTGGAGAATCGCGTCGTCCAGAATGAACACCGGCACGAGGCAGCTGCCGCGGGACCACGCCTCCTGGAGCGCGGTGTTGTCGGTGACCCGCAGGTCGCGTCGAAACCAGTGGATGATCGTCTGCATTGACCGGCGCAGCCTACCACCGTTTCGCCAACCACCAACCGATGCTTGGGCGGGAGGACAAAAAAGCCCGGCAGTGGCCGGGCCAGTGCGAGCGAGTTTAGAATCTCTGCAAATTCATCGCTGGCCGCGGCGCACCCAGCTCAACCCCAAGGCCCCCAGCATCAAAGTGGCTGCGGCGTAGGTTCCCGGCTCTGGCACTTCCGCCCCTGCACTAGTGAACTCCGCGCGGAACGCCAAGTCACCACCATCAAAAAATGTGTCCCAAGGTCCAGAAAGCGCGGGAATCCCGCCGTCCGCACCATTGTCCCATTTGAAGCCGCCGCCGCCAGAGACGCTCGGTGCATCGTGAAATCCCAGTCTCCCCCAGACGGAAGTGCCGTCAGTGTTACCGAAGTCGGCTGGGTCGGTTACCGTCAGGCCAATGATATACTGCATTCCAGGGGTCAAGGTGGCGGCCCCCAATGGAACGTTGATGGTGACCTGTTGGAAAGCCCCTGTCCCAAGCAAGGAAACGCTTGAACCAAGCCAGACCATTGCGTCGCCGCCACCACCAGTCCCTTGAAGGGGGCCGTCCCACTCCATGACAAACGGCTTGAACGAGGTGGATTGCTCAATCCCAGAACTAATATAAAAATCAAATCGGGTCAGGATTGGGTCAGCCGGGGCAATGAAGGTCTGACCATAGGTTGCGGAATTCGGATTTCCCCAAGAATTGATACTGTTAACTCCGTCCCACGAGGGGACAGTGTTGAAAACCGTGTCAGCCAGAATGGTATGACCAGTCAGCAACAATGCTGACGCTGCAAATGATTTGACGCTCTTGTTCATGCTATACTCCTTGGATCTGAACCTTCTTTGGATGGAAGCCGGCCCCAGCAGCGTTGGTCAAGGGCTGATTCTTTACGGGAATGCCTGAATGCCTGCGATCTGCGCCAAAAGTATTGCTACCGGGAGTGGGTTGGCTGGTTTGAGTGGACCGGTCGTTGCGCCAGAAGTCGGTGTTACCCGACATGCACCACGGCATGAGTCAGCGAACTAGGCGCGAAGTGTTGGCCCGGCTGTGGCGTTCCTACGCCCGGGCCGGGGCGGAATATAAACATCAACTGCTCGACCAGGCAGTGGCCCTGCTGGGCTACCATCGCAAGGCGGCCATCCGCGCCCTGCGCGCCCAGCCGCCGCCGTTCGATGCCCCGGCGGTGCAGCGCAGCCGGCCCCGGGACTACGAGCCCGCGCGGCTCCTGCCGGTGCTCAAGCCGATCTGGTTTGCGGCCCTGCAGCCGTGCGGTTCGCGGCTGGCGGCGCTGCTGCCGGAATGGCTGCCGCCTACGAGCAGGACCACCGGCGGCTGGATCCCGAACTGCGGGCGAGCCTGCTGGCCGTCAGCGCGCGCACACTCGACCGGTTGCTGGCCCCGCTGCGGGTGAACCTCGCGCGGCGCGGCGGCTCTTGCGGGCTTGAAAGGAAAGAGCCCGTGGCCTACGCCACGGACACCCCAAGAACGAGACGAGGGGGGCCGGACTGCCACCGTGCCCTGGCTTCCTTCGTCCCCAATCCAGGAGAAACAATGGGTAACACCCATTCTGGCGCAACGAAGCTCCCCTTCGCCCGCCGCCCGGGTAACACTTACTTTTGGCGCACGACGCCTGCCCCGGCGGTCGGGGATGGTGTCACTCCAGCTTGCCGCCCGCCCACACGATGCCGCGCGCCAGGAGATTCAGGAACACGGGATCGCGGAACGTGTCGTCCGAATGGCCGTAGGTGGTGCCGAAGACGCGCACGCCATGGTATTGGTTCACCCACACCACGGGCTGTTCCTGGCCGGTCTTCTCGCTGACGGACGTGGCCAGGGGCTTTGTGCCGGGCCAGACCTTTTCGAGGATGTAGAGCTCATCCATCGGCGTGACCCAGCGTTCGGGAAATCCCTTCATGATCGCATGTTCTTTGGCGACCACCTTGACCGGGTAGCGGCTCTGATGCTCGTGATGGCGGCTGGTGACGCCGAGGAATTCCCGCCAGTCGTCGAACTGGGCGGCGCGGTAGGTGTGCATCGCGCAGTGCACGACGACCGCCGGCGTGCCGGCCTTGTGCGCGGCGGTAATGCGCCGGATGTAGGCCGCATCGTCGGTGTCGGCGAAGCACTCGTTGTGGACCACGACATCATACGGCTTGGCCCAGTCGGCCCGGTCGTAGAGCGCGATCTGACCGCGGGTGCCGTTGCCGCCCTCGTTGACGACCGTCCACTGCACGTCGGCCTGGGCCGACACGGCGTTCGTGAGTTGGGCGGACTGGAACGGATAATTGTGACAGCAGCCGCCGGTGACCAGGAGCAGGCGCAACGGTTTGCCGCGATACAGCGGCTCGGCGGCTTGGGCGGAAAGGCCGGCAAACAGCGCGGCCAGCACGGCGGCCCAGCGGGCCAGCAACGGTGAAATCATGGCGGCAGCCTGACCGCCACGCCGCCGGGTGGCAATCACGGCCCGCATTCAGGTCCGCGCCACAAACGCCGCACAGGCGGCCCGCACCGCCCGCACCAGCGCCTCGACCCGGATCGGCAGCGGCCAGTCGCTGGGTGCTTCCAGCGTGTAACTCACCGGCGCCTTGTGCACGCGCAACCAGAGCGCCTCGGGCCAGTCCGGCCGGCTTTCGGGCGGGACATTCGGCCGGATGATTCCCGGCGCGGCAATCGGGCGGCCGTCAATCTCCGGGGAATCATCAATCGGACACCCGGGCCGGACCGCCTCGATCATGTCCGTCGCGAGGGAGGTTCGCCCGTCCGGATTGAGCTCGTAGCAGTAGAATCCATGCGCTTCCCAATCTTCGTGCAACAGCAGGGTCAGGTCGAAGCCGGGTTGCCGTTCCAGCCAGGCGATGTGCCCGCGGGCCTCTTCCGACTGCGGGTTCCGGTAATCCCGGTTCACATCCACCCCGGCGGCGTTGGTCCGCGAATTGGCGCGGAAACCTGCCGGGTTGAGGCACGGCACGAGCCACAGGTCGGCGACCGGCCAGACATTCTCCTCCAGCAGGCGCAAGGCGGCGAGCGGGCCGGCCGGCTCGTCGCCGTGCATACCGGTGGAGAGGTAGATCCGCGGTGTGGTCGCGCTCCCCGAACGGCGGACGAAGCCCACGCGGTTGAGCTCCGAAGGCAGCATGGGTTCCACGGTCCAACCTTGTCGCAGCGCCGCCGCCCGGCACGCGGCGAGCGTGGCGTCCACGTCGAGTTGTTCGCCGAAGTAACCGCCGTGATTGCGTCCGAGCCGTTGCACCCGGGACGGGTAGCAGTTGGCCCCCGCGCCGACAACGCCGGGGCGGCGCGAACCGCCGCTGGGGGGCGCATCTTTTCATCGTGGCTGCAAATGGACGACGGCGCCGCGGGCGCGTCAGCGTTTTGGACTGCGCGAGTCCCCTCGCGCTATGGCTGCCCCGTGCCGAAAGCGGCAGAGGGCTGCCGCAGTCCAAAACCTCGCGGCTTCTCATCCCGCCGTCCGGCGAAGACAACTTTCGGGATTCGTAACCACGATGAAAAGACGCGCCCCGCCGCTGGCGCTTTGACTTCACCGCCGCTGGCGGCACCCTCGCCGGGTGATGCGACGTTCATTGGGTTTCTGTCTGCTCGCCCTGGCCGGAACCCTTTTGGCCAATCCGGCGCTCGATCCCGCGCTGGTTCCGCCGGGCAAAGCGCGCCTGCAGTTCGAGGTCACAGCCGCCCCGGGGTTGCTCGCCGGGCCGGCGGAGGGACGCCTGATCGTGGTGCTCGGACGGTCCGCTTCCCCGGAGCCGCGCACGCGGGTGGGAGAGGTGTCGCTGCAGGCCGAGCCGGTGCTGGGCGTGGACGTCACCGCCTTTGACGGCCGCAAACCGGCGGTGCTTGGCACGGGGAGCGCGCTGTTCCCGTTGCGGTCCCTGATCGAACTTCCGCCCGGCGAGTATTGGGCCCAGGCCGTGTTGGCCACGAACCGCGACTTCCGGTTGCTTGAGGCGCCGGGAAATCTCGTCAGCCCGCCAGTCCGGGCCGAACTCGATCCCAAGCGGAAACTCTCCGTGAAGCTCACGCTGGATCACCGGCTGCCCGACGAGGCGCCGGCCGACACGGAATGGGTGAAGTTCGTGAAGCTGCGGTCCGAACCGCTGAGCCGGTTTTGGGGACGGCCCATGTTTCTGCGGGCCGGCGTGATTCTGCCGCGGGGTTGGCAGGAAGAGCCCACCCGGCGCTATCCGCTCGTTGTCCGAATCGGCGGCTTCGGCACGCGCTACACGTGGGTGGAAGGAGCGATGCGCGAAGGGGCCAACTTTCGACGCGACTGGCTCGCGGACGGCACGCCGCGGTTCGTGCTGCTGCAACTGGATGGCGCGGGTCCGCTCGGAGACCCGTATCAGATTGATTCCGCCAACCACGGTCCGTGGGGCGCCGCGCTGACCCAGGAGCTGCTCCCGTATGTCGAGGCAGCATTCCGGTGCGTGGGCCAGCCCCACGCGCGGTTCACGACCGGCGGCTCGACGGGTGGCTGGGTTTCGCTGGCGTTGCAAACGCTCTATCCGGACCTGTTCGGCGGCTGCTGGAGCGGTTATCCCGATCCGCCGGATTTCCGGGCGCTGCAACTCGTGGACATTTACGCGGACGCCAACGCCTTCGTGAACGCGGCCGGCTTCGAGCGGCCGTGCGCTCGGGAGGTGAACGGGGAAACGCGCTTCACCATGCGCCTCGAGACCCAGCTCGAAAACGTCCTGGGACTCCACGATCACTACGCGTTCTCCGGCGGCCAGTGGGGGGCATGGAACGCCACGTTCAGCCCGCGCACTTCCGCCGGCCGGCCGGCGGCGGTCTGGAATCCGCGCACCGGAGCCATTGACCGCGCGGTCGCGGAGGCGTGGCGCCCGTTCGACCTGCGGGACCATCTCGCGAAACACTGGCCGGAGGTGGGAGCCAAACTCCGCGGCAAGATCCACATCTGGATGGGCGATGCCGACACTTACTTCCTCGACACGGCGACGCGGCATTTCGACGAATTTCTCCGCTCCGTCCAGCCGCCGGCCGAGGCGCGCATCGAATTCGGTCCCCGCCAGCCGCACGGCTGGGAACCACGCTCCTGGCCGGAACTGCTGAAGGAAATGCAGGCGGCCGTGGACGCCAACGCGCCCAAGTCGGCCGCCGCGACGCACGACTATCTGAAGGCGCGCTTTGGCCACAGCGCCAGCACCTGCCCGGTCTGCAAGGGCGGGCGCTGAACCGATCTGCCGGGCTATTCCACACCGCCCATCCAGCGGCGCACAGGCTTGTTGAGCGCCAGCAGGGCAAGGCCGGTGCCGGCTCCCACCGCGGCGACCTGCAGGAACTTCGCCGCCATGTCACCGGTGTTCTCGCCCGTAACTTCGCCTGCGAACAGGCCCGCCGCCATGTTGCCGACGGACGCCGCGAGGAACCAGATGCCCATCATCTGGCCCACGAGCCGGGCGGGCGCGAGTTTGGTCACGGAGCTGAGGCCGACGGGACTGACGCAGAGTTCGCCGAACACGTGGAACAGGTAGGTGAGCACCAGCCACGTCGGCCACACTTTGCCGCCGCCTTGCGTGCGTTGGGCCGCAACGGCGACCACGACGAAGCCCGCCGCCAGGAGCAGCAGGCCCAGCGACATCTTCACCGCCAGCGAGGGATTGGCGCCGCGTCGCCCCAGCGCCATCCAGACCGCGGCCGCCACCGGGGCGAAGACGACCACAAACACCGCCGGCAACGACTGAAACCAGCCCGTCGGAATCGTCCAGTCCGTGCCGATCACGGAACGGTCGGTGAAGCGTTCCGCGAACAGGTTCAGGGACGAGCCGGCCTGTTCGTAGCCGCCCCAGAACAGCGCGGCCGAGATGAACAGCAGGACGATGACGCCCATCCGGCCCTTTTCCGCCGCGGTCAGCCCGGCGAACAGGAACGCCCACAGGAAATAGGCACCGGCGAGGCCGACCAACAGCAGCGTGGTGTTTTGGGCGACCCTGATCGGGTTGAACGGAATCACGCCCGCGAAGACCAGTCCGGCCGCGGCGGCGGCCAGCGCAAGGCCGGTCCAGAGCAGGGTCCAGTCCCGACGGGTGGCGGCGCCCCGGTCCGCGGGCGTCTGGCCGGCCGCGCCGAGGTGATGCCGGGTCAGGCGGAACTGGACCAACCCCAGCACCATGCCGATGCCGGCCGCGGTGAAGCCATAGTGCCAGTTGAGCTTCTCACCGAGGGCCGAGCAGATGAGCGGGCCGATGCTCGCCCCCACGTTGATGCCCATGTAGAACACCGTGAATCCCGCGTCCCGGCGGGCGCCGCCTTCCGGATAAAGCGCGCCCACGAGGGCGCTGATGTTCGGCTTCAGCAGCCCGGTGCCGGCGACCACGAACAGCAGGCCGGCGAAGAACACCGCCGCGCTCGGGACCGCCAGCAGGAAGTGCCCGATCGCAATCAGGATGCCGCCCAGCCACACGGCCCGCTGCGCCCCCAGCAACCGGTCGGCGATCCAGCCGCCCGGCAGCGCCGCGAGATAGACGCCCGCCGTGTAAAGACCGTAGATCGCCGTCGCGGTCTTGTCGTCGAGGCCCAGCCCGCCGTTGCGGACCTGGTCCACCATGAACAGCACGAGCAGCGCCCGCATGCCGTAGTAACTCAGCCGCTCCCACATCTCGGTGAAGAAGAGCGTGTAGAGCCCGCGCGGGTGGCCGGCGGCGGAGGCAGGGGTGGCGTTCATCGGCACAGGCTTACTTCGCCGGAGGGCCTCCGGTCGAGCCCGCCCTGCTCAGGGTGACTTCGGCGAGAACAGGAGGCGCAGGCTGTTGAGCACAACAATGACGGTGCTGCCTTCATGTGCGGCCACGCCCAGGGACAGGGGCACGCCCGAGAAGCCCAGTGTCACCAAGGCCATCAGGGTCATGGTGCCGAGGCTGATGACGAGGTTTTGCCGGATGATGCTGCGCGCCCGGAGACTGAGCTGGCGGGCGAAGACGAAATTCTCCAGCCGGTCGTTCATGAGCACGACGTCCGCCTGTTCGAGGGCGGCGTCGGAACCACGGGCGCCCATCGCGATGCCGACATCGGCGGCGGCAAGCACCGGCGCGTCGTTGACGCCGTCGCCGATCATCGCGACGGGGCGGCCGGCCTGCTTGAGCTGCTCGACCGCGGCAACCTTGTCCTCGGGCTTGAGCTGGGCGCGGTATTCCGTGAGCCCAGCTTCCTCCGCGAGCCGGTGGGCGGCGGATTCGCGGTCACCGGTCAGCATGACCGTGCGCAGTCCTGCCGCCTGGAGCTGGCCGACGAGCGCCGCCGCCTCCGGTCGCAGTTGGTCGCGCAACAGAAGCCGGGCCAGGGCGCCGGGGCCGGTTACCCAGGTCTCGTTGGTGCTCGCCGGAAGTTCCGGAATCGTGGCCAGCAGGGCGGGTGAAATCCGGTCCCCGAGCAGGGCGCGGTTGCCCAGCGCGTGCAGCGGCCCGCCGGCCACCGTGCGGATGCCCTGGCCAGCGATGGTTTCGGTGTGCGGAAACGCCGCACTCACGACGCCGCGCCGGGTGATTTCCCGGGCCAAAGAACGGGAGATGGGGTGGTTCGAAAGCCGGGCCAGCCCGCCGGCGATCCGGAGCGCCTCGGCCTCGGTGCCCTCGTAGCATTGCACCTCCGCCAGTCGCAGGGCGCCTTCGGTGAGCGTGCCAGTCTTGTCCATGGCCACGGTGCCGATCTCCGCGAGGTGTTCCACGGCCGCGCCGCCGCGGAACAGCACACCATGCCGTGCGCCGCAGGCTATGGCCGAGAGGATTGCCGAGGGGACCGACAGCACGAGGGCGCAGGGCGACAGCACCACCAGCAACGTCATGGCGCGGTAGAACGCGCTGGGCCGGCCGCCTTCGGCCACGAACGGCGCCAGATTCAGCGCGAGCCAGTTGAAGAGAAACAGGCCGAGGCACGCGGCGATGACGGTCGCGGTGTAGGCCGTGCCGAAGCGGTCGGTGAAACGCTGGGCCGGCGCGCGGCGTTGCTGGGCATCATGGATCAGCCGGATGATGCGTTGCAGCGCGGAATCACCGGCGGAACGCAGGACCCGGCCCTCGACCACGCCCCAGAGGTTCAGGGTGCCCGCGAGGGCGGTGTCGCCGGCGGCCTTGGGAATCGGTTCCGCCTCGCCGGTCAGGGTGGATTCATCGCAGGCGCTGGAACCATGCGTCACCTCGAAGTCCACCGGCACGGTTTCGTTGGCGGTGACCCGGATTTGCTGCCCGGGCTGGAGCGAATCCACGGTCACCTCAAGTTCATGGCCGCCCTCCAGCAGTCGCGCGGTCTTCGGAGCGCCCTTGAGCAGCGCGTTGATTTCCCGAGTGGTGCGGCCGGAAGCGAATTCCTCCATCGCCGCCGAAGAGGAAAAAAGCACCAGCAGGAGGGCTCCTTCCGCGTGGGCGCCGATCGCCGCCGCGCCGGCGGCGACGAGCAGCATCAGGAACTCCGTGTTGAAGCTGCGCCGCCGGAGGTCTTCCCAGACCGCAAGGGCGAGGTCGTGGGCTCCGGACAGGTAGGCCAGCGTGAAGAGAACGTGTCCGGCGGCCGGCCAGCGCCCGTGGACAAGCCACGCCGTCAAAGTCGCCACGGCACAGATGGCCGCGCGGGCCGCCATCGGCCTCCACGCGTGCTCGGCCGGGACGCTCACGTCAGTTGTGGGCGTGGGGATGCGCCAGCCGCTTGCGGTATTCGGTGGGCGATTCGCCGACGATCTTGCGGAAGACGCGGTTGAAATGGGTCAGCGACTGGAAGCCGACCTCGTAGGCGACCTCGCTGACGCGGGCATTGGGATTCAGGAGCAGGTTCTTGGCCTTCTCCACGCGCACGCGCGACACGTAGTCGGTGAAGTTCAGGCCGGTCGCCTTCTTGAACAGCTTGCAGAAGTAGAAGGTGCTCGTGTTGACCGCCTTGGCCACCTCGCCGAGGGACAGCTCCTCGCCCTGATGCTCCGAGATGTATTGCTTGGCGCGGACGATGGCGGGCGGCTCCGAGTTGCGCTGCTGCACCAGGATCTGGTTGCCGACGATGGACAGGTGCTGGCTGAAGATCGTCAGGAGCCGGACCATCGCCTGATACTGCTCGGGGTTCAGCATCCGGGAGTGGAACCAAGCCTCCTCCACCTTGGACAGGTCCGTCTTCAGACCCCAGTCCATGAGCTGCTTGGTGACCTTGCCGAAGCCGGCCTTGTCCGGCTTCTTGCCCACGAATACCTGGCCGGTTTGGAGGAAGCCCACCAGCTCGTGGCCAAAGCGCAGCGGAATCGCGGTGTCGGAAAGGCCCGCGAAGCATGTGACCGTGCGGGGGCCGGGCCCCGGATTTTCCGCGATCTTCTCCTGGTTCTCCAGACAGGCCGCACAGGTGCGGCTGGTCTTCGCCATCAGGGCACAAAACGGATTTTCGTGCGAATTGTGCTCATGCACCGGACGCCAAGCTTCGATCGGGCGCAACGTGAGGGGCAACCCGGTCGCTTCGCTGAACGCCTTCTGATAGTCCTCGAAAATCCGGGACTTCGACAGCTCTTCGAGCAGTTGATGATGTTCCGCGCTGGTCACGGTTGGAGTTAGCCAAAAATTGTCCTCTGCCGGCAAGTCCGTTGGCGCGACCAGCCTGAATTGGGCAATCAGCGAATCAGCAGGATTAGCGGCTGGATTGTCCGCGAATCGGCCCGTTTTTCCGTTCCCACCGGTTCACGAGGGCAAAGACGGCCGCGGCCAGTGCTGCGAGGCCGGCATACCAGACGACTTCCGGCACCGGTAACAGGTCCGGCAACCGCTTCTTGCCGAGGTCCGCGATGGGCAGCACATGCGCCGCGATCCACGGATACGCCCACGCATACAGGGCACCGCCCACCAGCATGCCGGCGAACCCGGCGAGGGCGTCGAGCCTGCCGGTGGCGACGGCCGCCACGCCGGTGCCGGGACAGTAGCCGTAAAGCACCATGCCGACGCCGAACAACGCCGCGCCCGCGACCACCGCCAGCATCGTGGCCGGCTTGATGTGCAGGTTGGCCAGGCCCTGTCCCTGGAGCAGGAACAGTCCGACGCCGCCCACCACGATGGCGGTGAACATGACCTTCAGCACGGTGAAGTCGCGGAAACGGAACTGGTTCACGATGACGTTGTAATCGGCCACCCCGCCGCGATGCAGCAGGACGCCGAAGATGAAGCCGAACAGCAGGCCGGCCCAGAGCAGCTTGGTGCCGGTGAGAAAGGCGAACAGCGGTAACATGGGGAGTTGGGTTCAGGATTTGGAACCGCGGAACAGCGCCCACGCGGTGAGCAGGCCGGTCGCAAACATCGTGAGAAAAAACGTCCAACTGCTCAGTGCGAGCTGCAGCGAACCGCTGATGCCGTGACCGCTGGTGCAGCCGTCGGCAAGCCGGGCACCGAACAGGATGATCACGCCCCCCGCGAAGGCGGCTGCCAGGCGCTTCGTCACCGAAGCTCCGAACCGCTCCCGCCACACCGTCGGGACGCTCTCGAATTTGAAGCTCCGGCTGACGAGCGAACTGGCCAGCGCGCCCAAGAAACTTCCCAGCACGAACAGGCTGCCGTAGTCCCAAGCGGGGACCGCCTTTTTGGCCCAGTAGGCGTTCTTGGCCACGGCCTCCGCGCCGACGAGCGGCACCGCGCAGGCGCCCGCGGCTTGGGCGATGCCCGTGGACATGCCAATGGGCTTGTCCGCGAGCGCAAAGGTCAGCAGCGACAGGACGCCGATCAGGGCGCCCACGAGATAGGGGTTCCAACGGGAGGAGTTCATTGGGATTGCGGGGACTGGGTGCCGGCAAAGGTGACGCGCCAGAGGCCGCGCAATTCGCCCAGCTTGTAACCGGTCGCGCGGTCCTCGGGATAACCTGCGCGGATGGCTGCCTGGGTCGCCTCGCTGATGTCCGCACCGGGTTTGCCGTGGCACTGCAGGCACAGGGGATTCGCCAGAACAATCGGCGCAAAAAATGTCCGGCTGCCGTCCGGTGCGGTTCGCACGACCGGCCGGGGCGTCTCGCCTTTCGTCAGCGCGGCGGCAAATTCCGATAGCACGGTTCGCTCGTCTTCGGTGGCGGAATTCCTTGGGTTCCGCGGCTTGGCCGAGGCCCGGCCGAGTTTCACGCCGTGGGCTTCGGCCACCTGGGCCGTGATCGCCGGAGCCCGTTCGCGGCACACTGGCAGCGCCTTGGCCGGTCCGCCATCGGCGACCGCAGCCCCCAGGGCCGCGCTGAGCTGGCCGAAGGCTTCGGCCACGATCTTCGGACCCGCGACGAGCGGATCGGTCGGTTCTCCGGCTGTCAGGGCAGACATCGCCAAGAGCAGGATCAGGGAAGGCAATCTCATGGTTAACGATGGTTGGGAATAAACCTCACCGCCGCGCACCGAACGCAAACAGGAGTCCCATGAAGCCCCCATAAAGGGTGCCCCGCCACCAGGTGGAGGTCAACGGGCAGGTGCCGGAGTTGCACTGGCCGAAGTATCCCAGGGCGGCCCCGAGGACAGCGCCGATGAGCACGGGAAGGAATTGGCGGATCATGATTGGGCGGGAACGGGGTGAATGCGCCGGTTGGCCATTAAATAGAGCACGGGCACCGCCATCCGGCTGATGAGCAGCGAGGCGATTTCGCCGGCCATCAGCGCAATGGCGAGGCCCTGGAAGATTGGGTCGGCGAGGATCACGGCCGCGCCGACGATCACCGCCGCGGCAGTCAGGACCATCGGACGGAAGCGCACCGCGCCGGCGTCCACGACGGCCTGGTCGAGCGGCATGCCTTCGCGGATCCGTTGTTCGATGAAGTCCACGAGGATGATGGAGTTGCGGACCACGATGCCACCGCCCGCCATGAAGCCGATCATCGAGGTCGCGCTGAAGAACGCGCCCATGAGGCCGTGGGCCGGCAGGATGCCGACGAGCGAGAAAGGGATCGCGAGCATCACGACGAGCGGCGTGATGAAGGAACGGAACCAACCCACCATGAGGATGAAGATGAGCACGATGACGGCGCCGAAGGCCGTGCCGAGATCGCGGAAGACCTCGATGGTGATGTGCCATTCGCCGTCCCACTTCATCGCAGGCTGCGCGTCGGAGAAGGGCATGGCGGCGTTGTAGATTTTGGGCGAGCCGGGCAGCGCTTGGATCTTCCTGTTCATCTCCGCGATCGCGTAAACGGGACTTTCCACCACGCCGGCCACGTCGCCGATGACGTAGGTCACGGGCATGAGATTCTTCCGGTGCCGGCTCTTGTCGGCGAAGGCCGGTTCCAGCTTCACCAACTCGCGCAGCGGCACGAGCGGTGGGCCGGAGAGATTGGCGCTGGGTTCGGGCAGGGCGTTGGCGTCGCCGCTCCGGACACGCAGCGCGAGCAATTCGTCGGGGCGCGTGCGGGCGCTACGCGGGAGCTGGAGCACCAGGTTCACGTCCTCCTTCTCCGCCGGAATGTGCAGCAGGTCCACGGACTCGCCACCGACCGCGATCTTGAGCGTCTGCGAAATCGTCTCGGCGCTGATGCCGTGGAGCGCGGCCTTCTCCTTGTCGATGACGAAGCGGGACTTCGGCTGGTCGGCCTCGACATACGAATCGATGTCCACGACGCCGGGCGTGCTTGCGAAGATTTCCTTCACCTGGTCGGCGAGCTGCAGCCTCGCCTCGTCGGTTGGTCCGTAGATTTCCGCGACGAGCGTCTGGAGCACCGGTGGTCCGGGCGGCACTTCCGCCACGGCCACGCGCGCGCCAAACTTCTCCGCAATGGCGGCGATGGCCGGGCGGACGCGTTTGGCGATGTCGTGGCTCTGGGCCTTGCGGTCGTGTTTGCCGGCGAGGTTGACCTGGATGTCGGCCACGTTCGCGCCGCGCCGCATGAAGTAATGCCGGACCAGGCCGTTGAAGTTGAACGGCGACGCCACGCCCACGTAGATCTGGTAGTCGGTGACCTCGGGTTCCGTGCGGATCGCGGCTGCCATTTCCGAGGCGGCCTGCGCCGTGCGTTCCAGCGAGCTGCCTTCGGGCATGGTGAGGATGACCTGAAACTCCGATTTGTTGTCGAAGGGCAGCATCTTCACCTTCACCCAACCGAACCCGACGGTGGCCATTGCGCCCAGCAGCAGCGCGGTGATGACGCCGAGAAAGGTCCACTGCCAGCCGGTGTGGTGGAGCAGCGGATTCATCACGCGCCGGTAGAGGCGGGTGACGAAGTCTTCCTGTTGTCCGCCGTGCCCATCGGAATGCAGTGTGGCCAAACGTTTCTCCCCGTTCCTCCACCGCAGCATCCGGATGCTCGCCCACGGTGTGACGATGAAGGCGATCAGCAGCGACCAGAACATGGCCGCGCTCGCCCCGATCGGGATCGGCCGCATGTAGGGCCCCATCAGCCCGCCGACGAACGCCATCGGCAGCACCGCCGCGATCACGGCGAACGTGGCGAGGATGGTCGGGTTGCCGACTTCGCTGACGGCCTCGACAGCGATGGTATTCCAGGGCCTGCCCTTGTTTTCAGGCAGGTGGAAGTGCCGAACGATGTTTTCGACGACCACGATGGCATCGTCCACGAGGATGCCGATGCTGAAGATCAGTGCGAACAGCGTGATGCGGTTCAGCGTGAACCCGTAGAGGTAGAAGACGAGCAGCGTCAGCGCGAGCGTGGCCGGGATGGCCACGGCCACGATGCCGCTTTCTCGCCATCCCAACGTCAGCCAGATCAGAAGGGAAACGCTGACCACGGCGATGCCCATGTGGAGCAGCAGTTCGTTGGACTTCTCCGCCGCCGTTTCGCCGTAGTGGCGCGTCACCGAAACGGTCACGTCCGACGGAATGATCGTGCCCTTCAGGCCCTCCACCTTCCTCAACACGTCTTCGGCAACGGCGATGGCGTTCGCACCGGGCCGCTTGGCGATCGCCAGGGTGACGGCGGGTTCGGCAGAGGTAGTGGCACCGGCGCCCTCGCCGGTGGAAGTCCAACGGGCGCCCCCGCCCGTTGAGCCGTTGGCCGACTCGACAGGCGAGGGCGCCTGTCGGACGGGCACAGACGGGGGCGTCTGTGCCACTAAACTGGCCGCGCCGGCTCCCTTGCCAAAGAACACATAGTTCGAAGGCTCCTCTGCACCATCCACGATGTCGGCCACTTCGCGGAGGTAGATCGGACGGCCGTTGACCACGCCGACGACCACGTTGTTCACGTCCTCGGCCGTCTGGAGAAACGCGCCGGTCTCGACGATGACGGAGTGGTTGCTCGTCGTGAGTTCGCCGCTGCGGAACTGGCGGTTGGCCTGCCGCAGCATCGGAATCAGGCCCGCCGGACTGAGCCCGCGCGAAGCCAGCCGGGCTGGATCCAGCAGCACGCGGAGTTCACGTCGCGAACCGCCGATGACCGTGGTTTCGGCGACAAGCGGAACCTGTTTCACGGCGTCGTCCACCTGGCTGGCCAGCCGGCGCAGCGTCAAGTGATCGTAGCGGGCGCTGTGAAGCGTGAGCGCCAGGATCGGGACGTCATCGATGGACTTGGGCTTGATGAGCGGAAAGGCGACGCCATGCGGCACACGGTCGAAGTTGGCCCGGAGCTTTTCGGAGACCTTGACGAGACTCGCGTCGGGATCGGAGCCGACTTTGAAACGGACAATCGTGAGCGCCTCGCCTTCACGGGACTGCGAGTAGAGGTATTCCACGCCGGGGATTTCCCAGAGCAGCTTCTCCATCGGGCGCGTGGCGCGCTCCTCGACCTCCCGGGCGGAGAAGCCAGGCATCGCGACCATCACGTCGATCATCGGCACCTTGATCTGCGGCTCCTCCTCGCGCGGCAGCATGAACACGGCGAAGGCGCCCAGCAGCACCGACGCAACGATGATCAGCGGCGTGAGCTTGGAATCGATGAAGGCGTGCGCGATCCGGCCGGCGAGGCCGTGCGGCTGTGTGTCCGGTGTCATGGATGTGCCCCCATTCGATGGGTTGAATGCGAGACGCCTGTTTCCCGCAGATTCAGGTCGCCCGCGGATTCCTTTGGGCGAATCCATCGGCGGCATTCCTGAATCGGCGGAAGAATAGTGGTTCCGGCCGGTTTCACGGCTTCACCTCCAGGGGCTGGCCGTCCTGAACCTTGGCCGGCTCGTCGGCGACCACCTCATCGCCGCGATCCAGCCCGGCGACGACTTCGACCTCGCTGCCGAATCGTTTGCCGGTGCGGATCAGGCGGAGTTGGGCTTTGCCCTCCACCGCTGTCAGCACGTATTCCAACTGGCCCCGCTGAACGATGGCGGACGCGGGCACGTGCGGCACGTAGGCGGCTCCCGTGGGCACCGCCACCCGGCCGAACTGTCCGGCGCGCAGGCCTGCGGTCACCGGCAGATCCAGCTTCACGAGATAGGTGCGGCTCAGCGCCTCGGCGACCGGGGCAATCTCGCCCACAATGCCTTCGACCGGCGTGGCCTGCGAAGCGAGGCGCACGGACAGCTTGGCGCCGAGTTGAACGCGATCGCCCAGCGCTTCCGGAAGGTCAGCCTCAAAGCGCAGGCGGGCCGGATCCTCAATCTCCACGAGTGGCCGGCCCGGGGTGGCCAGATCGCCGACATCGGCCAGCTTGCGGGTGATGACTCCGTCGAACGGCGCCACCACGCGGGTGTGCGCCAGCATCGTCTCCGCCTCGGTGACTGCAGCCACCGCGACGCGGGCGCGGGCGTCCGCCGCGTCGAGTTCGGAGGCCGTCGCCGCACCGTCCTTCACCAGCCTGCGCAGGCGCTCGAGATCCCGGGTGGCCTGTTCGCGGACGGCCTGCGCGGAGTCCATCCGGGCCTTCACTTCCCGGGCATCGAGCGTGGCCAGCGTGTCGCCCGCTTTCACCGACTGCCCCGGCACCACCAGCAGGGCCTCGATCCGCCCCGAAATCTTGGCTTCCACCGCGGCATGCAGCTTCGCACGGACCGTGCCCACAACGTCCTCCGTCAAAACGAGCCCGTGGGTCTCGACGGTGACGAGCCTGACGGCGACGGCCGGGAGGGTTTCCGGGGCGGCGATAGCTGGTTCACGCCGGCAACCCGTGAGCAGCACGGTGCCGGCGGCGAGGGCCGTCAGATTTCGAACTGGGAGCCAGAGCGGCCGTCGGCGAGGGCCGGAGCAGGTTGCGATGGGATTGGTTGGCTTCATCAGTTTGGAGGTCGGAGGTGCAGCGTGGGCGATGGGCGTGAAGTCGGTGATGCGGGTTCAGGCCAGCGAGCGGAGCATCCATTCCCGCAGGCGCACGGCGGGCAGCGCGCCGGAAGTCCGGGCCACTTCCCGGCCGCCGCGAAGGACGACGAACGTCGGAATGGACTGAATGCCGAAGCGGGCGGCCACCGTGGGAACATCCTCGGTGTTCAGTTTGGCCACCACGGCTTCGCCGGCGGTCAACTGGGCGAGGCGCTCGATTTCCGGTGCCACCATCCGGCAGGGACCACACCACGGAGCCCAGAAATCCACGAACACCGGCAGCGTGCTCTGACCCGTCAGCGCGATGAATTCCGTTTCACCCGGCACTTCCACCACGCCGGTCACCGGCGGCAATTCCGCCCGGCAACGCCCACAGCGCGTGCGAGCGGTAAGTCGGTCGTAGGCAAGGCGGTTGGCCTGCCCGCAGGCGGGACAGGCCAGGATGAGTCCACGGGAATCGGCAGTCAGGGCAGCCATGTAAGGTCAGGATGGGTCTCCCGGACGGGCGCAACACGCGTCCTTCGTGAGGCTCAGTTTGCGGAGGATCATTTCGGCGGGGCAGAAGCCGGTGAACGCCGACTGCAGCAGGTTCACGCCGACAAACCCGGTCAGGAACAACCATTTGGCACTGACGAAATGGGCGAGCGCGAGGCTGGTGAGCACGAGGGTCCCGGCGAGGGCGCGGATGGCGTTTTCGGTGGTCATGGAGGAATGAGTTTTACTTGGAGTTTTTGGGTTGGGAAGCGGGTTGAGCAGCGGTCTTGGACGCCTTGCGGGCGGAACCGCCCTGCTGGCAGTCCACGCCGTTTTCGCAGCAGGCCGGACCATCCTTGCAGGTGGCCGCCGCGGGAGCTGGCGCGGGCGAGGCCGCAGGCGCGTCCGTGGCGGCTCCCTTCAAGGTGACCGCGTGATCGCGATCGTGGGCTTCCCAGCCGTGGTTGGCGAAGTCGGTGACCACGCTGGCGTGGTTCTGGGCCACCTTGATGGCCGCCGGGGTTTTGCCGGTGACCGTGACCTTCAGCCCCTGGGCGGTCGGTTCCACGGTGTGCCGGATGTCGGCGTAATGGGCGGCGAATTCGACGAACGCGGGATCGTGCCGCCGGACCATCAGGCCCTGCTGCAGGCGTTGCTCCATTTGCTGAACATGCTCGCGCAGCGCCGCTGCCACCTTGGGATCAGTTGATTCGGTGACCGCCACGTAACCCTCGCGGGTCATGGTGACCGTGCGCGTAACCGCCTCGTGCTGGTTGAACAGCAGGTGAATGTTCTTGCGGGCCTCCGGTGGCATGCCCTGCGCCAGACACGGGGCCACAAATCCAACCAAACCCACCACCAAAGAGAGGGAGAACGTTTTCATATCGCTTTGTTGACTATATGAGTATTTGAACATATAGCCATTTGCAACAAGATTTCTGTATGAGCAACGCCGCTGAAAAAGCCCAACTCCTAACGGATGACGCCTTGGAATTGATCGCGGCCCGGTTTCGCACGCTGGGTGAGCCCAGCCGCCTGAAGCTGATCCGGGCGCTGATCGGGGGAGAAAAGTCGGTCACCCAATTGACGGAACTGGCCCGGCTGACCCAGGCCAACACTTCCCGTCACCTGCAAACACTGACGGATGCCGGGATCCTTGGTCGGCGCAAGGAAGGGCTCAATGTCCTCTACTTCATTGCGGACAACAGCATTCTGGGACTCTGCCAACACGTCTGCGGAGCGGTTCAGCGGCGTCACGCCACCCATGCCGCCACTCTGCAACCGATGACCGGCGAGGCGGTGGACGCCCAGTTGGCGGCAGAAGCATCTCCGCGGAATACAGTTCCGCTCCGAGACGTAGCCCCGCCGTCTGTGCCGAGTGCCGGCGATTTTCAGGTGAGCTTCGACTGAGGCTCAACACCTGCGGAGATCGCCTTGGTGACCCGATTCACTCCCGGGGCCACAGGCCCGCCCCTAGAAGCTGGCGGCGAAATGCCTCCGTTCTCCGGGGAAAGTAATCGTTCAACAGACGGTTCACCTCGGGACGCCAATGCTCTTCCCGCGTGTAGCGTTCAAACGGGCCTTCCTTGTAGGGATGAACGTCCCGCCGGTAGTCCCCCCACCGGGCCGCTTCGGCTAAGACGGGCGATTCCAGCACCGAGGCCAGGGCCCGGTAACGTTCCGCGGCGCGCGCCGGTGTGAGGGCGCCGGTGCCGGTCAGGTGCAACTGGGCGCGCCGGGCAAACTCCGCCCGAAACGTTGGGCTTTCCCGGAGCCTCTGAAACAGCCGGGTCGGCGAGAGGTCATCGTCATCGTTCAGCCGGCTGTCCTCCACGCCTTCCAGAGTCCGTTCGCCGTCCCAAACGAAGAACCGGTAACGTCCGTCGGCTTCCCGGCGCCGGGCGGCATACCAGTTCGACGAGCGGTCCCAGTCGCCATTGGCGCCATAGAGATTGAGCAGCATGTAGTCGCAGAAGGCCGGAACCTCGAGCAGCTCCGCCGCCGCCGCGTATTTCACCGGGTCGGACAGACCGCCGTTGGCGAGCGCGAACAGTTGCTTCCACGCGACTTCATCCCCGCTGAGCACCTTGTCCGCATTGCGGGCGTCGTAGTCCCGTGCGTCACCGCCGAGATGGGCGGCGGCGAAGTGTTCGTCCGGCCGTTCCGCGAGGTTGTAGAGTCCCCAGTAGAGCCCGTTGAGATACAGGTGAACAAACCGGCTGCGGGCCGAGGGCTGGCCCATGGCCGCGAAGGTTTCCCGCATCCAGGGGTCGCGCGCATAGTCCGCCGAGCGTCGTTCCGCCCCGCTCCAGTGCAGCCAGGAGTGGTTGTTGCCGCCGCGCAGGATGAGCGTTTCGAACTCGTCGCTGCCGGCGCCGAAGAGCGGATGTTTCAGCCGGCCGGCGCCGTATTTCTTCCGGAAAACCAGCCGGAGGGAATGCTTGGGCGATTCTTCCGGCCGCCGGTTCCAGCCGCCCTGGATGCGCACGCCGCAGTCGCGTTGAAACCCCTTGGTGCCGTCGGCCCAGATCAGCTCCGCAGAGGCGGCCCGTTCCCACGCCTCGCCGGTCTCCTGGGGATGGGCGTAAAGGCCGCGTTCGGCGCCGAAGAGATCCCCCGGCGCCAACACCAGGGACAGCGACGGCAGCGCACGCAAGGCAGCTCCGAGGGCGGCGCGGTCGGCCTCGGTGGCGGCGGAGCGGGCGTCCATCGCGTAATCCGCCGGCACGGGCTTGCCCTCGCGCTCGCCCCACGTCGCGGGCCTGCCCTCACCGGTCTGACGGATGATATCGGCCGGGAACAGATAGGTGTGGGTGTCCACGTTGGAGGGCTCCCACCCGTCCTTGAACGCCGCGACCCGCAGCACGGTGGTGGACGCCACCCGCAGCGGCCCGGAATAGCGCTGTCCCTCCTGCGGCGACGGCGGCGTGCCGTTGGTGGAATACCAGATCGTCGCGCCTTCCGTTTTCGTGCGAATCGTCACCTCGACGGGCTCGCGGTAAAGGCCGCGGCCAACCGCGAATTTGGTGTCGGCGACCCGGCCCTCCTTGGCGCCGGCGGCGAAGGCTGACCCGAGCAGACAGGCGGCGAGGAAGGCGGAACGGATCATGGCAACTTTAGGCCGACGCTGGACGGAAGGCCCAGTGGAGTCCACCGGGCAGTTCCGCGGCGGCAAATTCCAGATGGAGCACGCGGCGATGGGCGGGCCGGACGGCGGCGGACGAGGCGTGAAGCAACAGGGGACGCATGACCAAGGCAGCGCCTTTTCCCATGGTGCAGGCGGTTTCCGGCACCTCTTTCCGCCAGCGCCGGATGGCATCGGCGTCGAGTCGGCCGTTGCGATGCGATCCGGGCAGGACCCGCAGCGGCCCCTGTTCCGGGCCGCACTCGTCGAGGTGCAGGCGCACGGTGAGCATGGCCATGAGGACCTCTGACGGCGGGTGCACATGCAGCACGCCCTCCTTCTCTGACCAGCCCGTGTAACCCGGCACTTCCGAGCGTGCTGCGACCGCAATCGCGAGATCCTGATGCCAAGGAACCTTCCAGTTGGCCGCCGGTGTCTTGTCGAACCAAAGTGCCCGCACCGGAAACGCGGAGGCTCCCAGAACTCGCGTTGCCAGCGCCTGCACCGCCGTTCCCGTGGCCGTGGCGCCCACGGCGGGAAGATCCCTCAGCAGATTGCGGACGCCCGCGCTGGCGAGCCTTGGCAGGGCGGTTTGCCAATGGTCGAAGGCGGTCACCAATTCGTCGCATTCCGCCGCCGAAAGGACACCGGGCACGCAGGCGAACCCGTCGCGATCAAGCTGCTCCGGCCAATTCATTTCGCGCCGATGGCGACAAGCTTCTCGCGGGTCCGCACGTAGAGCACGCCGTCGCACAGCGCGGGCGTGGCCATGACGGATTCACCCATCGGGTTCTGGGCGGCGAGGCGGAACGTGTTGGTCGCCGGCACGACGAAGACATTGCCGGTCTCCGCGGCGAGGAACAGGTGCCGCCCGTCCGAGACCGGCGACGCGGTGTAGCCCTGGCCGTCCTTGCTCAGCCGCTCGCTGAACCGGATGGCGCCCGTCCTGGCGTCGAAGCACCCGAGCACACCCACGTCGAAACAGCCATAGACGTGCTCGCCCACCGCGATGGGCGTCTGCATGTAATTGCCCTGCCGCGGGTGTGCCCAGACGATGCTGGCGTTGGTCTCGCCGGGATTGCCCGGGGTGATGTCGCCGGCAGCGTCCGGGCGGATGGCCCGCATCGGCCGGAACTTTCCGTGGGCACTCGTCTGGAAGATGAGTCCGTGCGCGAAGATCGGGGTCGGCACCGGAATGTCGCCGCCGCCGTCCAGCTTCCACAGCTCTTGGCCGGTCGCGAAGTCGTAGCCGCCGATGTGGTGCCAGCCGTTCACGACGATCTGTTTCCGGCCCGGGGTCTCGACGACCGTGGGCGTGCCCCAGGTCGGCACGTCCTTGCGGGGCGTGCGCCAGACTTCGCGGCCGTCCTTCAGGTCGAAGACCGCGAGGAACGAATCCTTCTGCACGTCGCACTGCACGATGACCCTGCCCTCGTGGATGACCGGCGAACTGGCGAAGCCCCACTGCGCCGACGGCACGTCGAAGTAGCCCGAATCCATGGGGCCAAGGTCCTTTTGCCAGACCGGCTTGCCCGTGAGGTCGAAGCAGAACAGGCCCTCCGAGCCGAAGATCGCCACGATCCGTTCGCCGTCGGTTGCGGGAGTGGAGTTGCAATGGCTGGCCTTGGTGTGGCGCTTCACCCGGGGCGCGGACTCCTTCGCGAGCACGTTCCAGGCGACCTTGCCGGAAGCCTTGTCGAGCGCGAGCAGGCGCCATTGCTGCGGTCCGGAATCGTTGGCGGACTCGATGTCGCCGTAGAGCCCGACCTTGAGATCGGCCTTTTCGTTGCTGACGGCCGTGGCGACATACACCCGGTCGTTCCAGAGGATCGGGGCCGCGTGGCCGAGCCCGGGAATCGGCGTCTGCCAGCGGATGTTCTCGCCGGATTCGACGTTCCAGCGCACCGGCACCGGCTGGGAGCTGTCCACACCCGAAGCCTGCGGGCCCCGGTATTGCGGCCAGTTCCCCGCGCTGACGACGACCGGGAAGCAAACCGCGACGGCGAGCACTGCGAATCTCATGGGCCGGTTGTCTCCGGAAACGGTGGGTCGGGTCAACCGGCCAACCGGCGAAGGCCGGGCTCGTTACGGGCGATGCCGTGGCGGAGTGACCGTGGCAGTTCATTGGACTTGCCTCGCAGCGCAGCGGGCGGGCACACCAGCCGGCACGAGATGCTGGAGCAACGTTGGCGCAACATCGTGGCCGCCCACCCGCACGCCGTCGCCCTGCGCGAGGCCGCGACGGGGCGTGCGTGGACGTTCGCCGCCTTGGCCGCGGCGGCGGATGCCGTGGCGCTGCCGGCCGACGACCGGCCGGTGTTTCCCGGCGGGACGGGACCGGAATTCATCCTGCAACTCCTGCGGGCCTGGCGCGCCGGGCGGGTGGTGTGCCCCTTGGAACCCGGCCAGGTCGAGCCGGCAATTCCGGCGCCGCCGCCGGGCATCGCCCATCTCAAGCTCACGTCCGGGACGACGGGGCGGGCGAAATGCGTAGCGTTCTCGGCGGCGCAGTTGGCCGCCGATGCCGACCAGATCGTGACCACGATGGGACTGCACCGGGGTGCGCCCAACCTCGGCGTGATCTCGCTGGCCCACAGCTACGGCTTTTCCAGCCTCGTCCTGCCGCTGCTGTTGCACGGCATCCCGCTGCTCCTGGCGCCGTCACCGCTGCCCGCGGCCGTGGTGGCGGCGGCAGAGTGGTCCGGCGAAGCAGCGCTGACATTGCCCGCGGTGCCGGCCATGTGGCGGGCGTGGCACGAGGCGAAGGCAATCCCACGCAACGTCCGCCTGGCCATCTCGGCGGGCGCGGTGCTGCCGTTGAACCTCGAGGCGGATGTCTTCGCCCAGTGGGGACTCAAGCTGCACAACTTTCTGGGCGCTTCCGAATGCGGGGGCATCGCCTACGACCGCAGCGTCGTTCCGCGAACCGATCCGTCGCTCGTCGGCGAAGCAATGGTCGGCGTGCGCCTCGCCTGCGCCGCCGACGGCCGGCTGGAAGTGCGCGGCGCCGCGGTGGGGACGGGCTATTGGCCGGAGCCTTCCGAAAACCTGTCCGCGGGCCGATATGTTGCCGGCGACTTGGCGGAAATCGGCCCGGATGGACGCGTATTCCTGCGCGGGCGGGCCGGCGACGTGATCAACGTGGCCGGCCGCAAGGTGATGCCCGAAGTCATCGAGGCGGCCCTGCGCGCTCATCCGGGTGTTCGCGAATGTCTGGTGCTGGGGCTGCCGGCGGAAGCGTCGCGGGGCGAAGCCATCGCCGCGGTGGTGGCCGGCTCGCCGGAGCTGGAGGAAACTTCCCTGCGCGACTTCCTGCTCGCACGGTTGCCAGCGTGGCAGGTGCCGCGCCGCTGGCGTCTGGAGCCGGCGCTCACGCCCAGCCACCGGGGCAAACTGTCGCGGGCCGAGTGGCGGCGACGGCTGTTGGCCGAACCGTAATCTTTGGCCGGTCCTGTCTGCCCCGCTGGTCCACTGAGGTTGCACCGGCGGCGAGGACGCGGACAAATACGGCGGAGGGTGACCCGGAAACGCCAGCGTCACCAGACTCCGGGCAGCAGCCGTTTGGTGCGGGCCGCATGAGCCGGGTAATCGTCGGGAAAGGCCCGGGCCAAATGACGTTCTTCCGCCCACATCCGGATTCCCAGGCCGGCGAACACGACCACGAGCGCCGCCCAGGTGGCTTCGGTGCGCCGCGAAACCGCCGTCGCGAACGCGAACCAGATGATGGAGGCATAAAGCGGATGCCGCCACCAACGGTAGGGGCCGTGCGTCACCAAGCCGCCCGGGGTCGGTTCCGGAGTCGGGTTCAGACTCCGGCGTCCCAACGTGGCCCGGGCCCACACCCACAGGGCCACGGCGGCCGCCTGGATCGCCCAACCAACCGGTCCGGCCGCGAGAAGCTCCCGGCGAACCAGGAGGAAAGCCAAGGCAGCCACGCAGGCAATGAGCCCCAGGACGGCGAGCGGTTGGGTCCAGGAAAACGACGGACCGGAAGTGTCAGACTCCACGGCGGTCAGGATGCGCCGGACTGCGAGCATGGTCCAATGGCGGGTGTTGGTGGTTCGATACCAAGTTGGTTTGAATTCTGGCGGCATCGTGGGCGGGTTGCCCTGCAACCCGCTCGGCTTGCGGGGCAAGCCGCCCACACCTCGGAATCGCGATTTTCCGGAATCCGCCCGCAAATGGATTGATACCGGTCTGAGAAGCGGGACGGGCATCAAGCCTGTCTCTCCACAGCCGCGCCGTGTTTTCAGTCCGGCCCCGAGGCCATCACTTCTTCCGCACCGGGTAGGTCGCGGTATGGCCGTGCGCCGGAATCGAGAAGGTGAACTTGTCCGCGTCCGCGTGGACTTTGCAGTGGATGTAGTGGGCCTCGCACTTCTCGGCACGGTTGGCGATGAACGCGTCCGGGCAGTTGTTGGTGGCCCCATCGGGTCGGGTGTTGCGGTGCACCTGATACTGCGCCTTCAGGGCCGGCAGGCCGCGCAACGTGGCGAACACCTCGGCGGCGGAGCCCTTCGTCGGGCTGTTGTTCATCACGGACACGGTCGGGTTCAGCGCCCGCACCAGCTGCGGATGGTTGCTCACCGCGAAGCCGTGGTGGGTGACCTGGTAGACGTCCACTTCCGGCACTAGGATGGTGGGCTGGACCAGCTTGGCCTCGGAGTTCCAGGTCAGGTCCCCGCCATCGTAGAAGCGGAAGTCGCCGAACTGCAGCACCCACGCGGAACTGTTCGCGTTGTCGGATGTGTCCACCGGCTGGTCGGGCAGCGGCTTCTCGGTCGGCGTGCGCGGAACGAAGCGCGGGGTGCCCGCCATCTGCCGGGCCAGCACGCAGTTCAGCTCCAGCAGCAGGTCGCCGGCGGACACGCGCAATGGGAGCTTGAGGCCCGCCTTGACCGTATGGCGCTGGGCCTTGAGCTCGCGGTAGGCCTTGCTCGCCAGCGGCCAGTTGGACTGCTTGTTGCCGTCGGGATCCGCCTCGGGCAGGCCGTTGTCCCAGAGGTTGGCGATGGGCATCAGGGCGCCCAGCTCGGCCGCTCCGCCGTAGTGGTCGATGTGGAAGTGGGTCACGACCAGGTGATCGATCTGCTTCAGCTTGGCCACTTCGGTGGCGACCTTGTGGATGCGGCCCGGATCGCGGACACCGGGGTTGCCGGCGTCGAACAGCACGCTTTCGCCGAGCGGCGTGACCACCAGGGTCGAGCCGCCGCCCTCCGAATCGATCCAATAGAGGTCGAGCGCGCCGTCGAGGCGGCCGGCGAGGGCGGAACAGGCAGTGAGCGCGGTGAGAAGACAGCGGGTCAGCAGGCGCATGGCGTGTTGGTATCGGGCGGCCGGCAGCCGGGCAAGCCGGCGTAATGCGTCCGGAGCGCAGCGCCCGGTTCCTTCCTTTTGCGCCCGGGCGGGTTTGCTGTTCATTCTCCGCCCGTGAACTTTGTGCTGCAACGCAGCGAACTGGCCGACCTCGCCGCCAAGGTGGAAGCCGGCGAACGCCTATCGGAAGCCGACGGCCTGCGCCTGTTCGAGACGCGCGACCTTAACGCCTTGGGCGCCCTGGCGGACTTCGCCAACCAGCGCCGCAACGGCCGCCGCGCCTCCTACATCGTCAACCGCTACCTCAACTACTCGAACTACTGCATCCTGAGCTGCCAGTTCTGCGCCTTCTCCAAGAAGAAGCGCGACGCCGACGGCTTCCAGCTCACCGCCGAGCAGATGGTGCACAAGGCCCGCGAGGCGCTCGCGCTCGGCATCACCGAGCTGCACATCGTCGGCGGGTTGCATCCGTCGCTGCCGTTCAGCTACTACACCGGCTTCCTGCGCGCGCTGAAGGCGCTCGACCCGCGGCTCCAGCTCAAGTGCTTCACCGCGATTGAAATCCTGCACCTCGCCTGGCTCGCCAAGAAGTCGGTGCGCGACACGCTGCTCGAACTGAAGGACGCTGGCCTCGAATCGCTCACCGGTGGCGGCGCGGAAATCTTCCGCAAGGAAGTCCGATCGCAGATCGCCCGCGGCAAGGAGTCGGCCGAGGAATACCTCGACGTGCACCGCACCTGGCACCAGCTCGGCGGCCGCAGCACCTGCACGATGCTCTACGGCCATGTCGAGTCGCTCGCCGACCGCGTGCATCACCTGAGCCTCCTGCGCGGCTTGCAGGACGAGACCCAGGGTTTCACCGGCTTCATCGGCCTGCCGTATCAGCCCGACAACAACGGCATTCCCGTGACGCACGCGCCGAGCGGCTTCGACCAACTCCGCACCATCGCGGTGGCCCGGCTGTTCCTCGACAACTTCCCGCACATCACCGCCTACTGGGTCGGCATGGGCGTGAAGCTGGCGCAGATCGCCCTGAGCTACGGCGCCGACGACCTGCACGGCACCATCGTGGAGGAACACATCTTTCACATGGCCGGCGCGAAGTCCCCGCAGCTCCAGACCGAGAAGGACCTCGTGAAGGCCATCCGCGAAGCCGGCCGCGAACCCGTCCAGCGGAACACCTTCTACGAACCGATCCGCGTGTGGGACGAACCGCAGGCCGAGGCCGTCGCGAAGGTGGAGACGGGCGGAGACACGACGGCGGAACGGGTAAAGGAAACCAGCGACGCGACTTGTGGAGCGTGACTTCGATATTGGCGGTGGAAAGACAGCGCGATTCGCCTACTCGGTCGTGAAACCTTTCGGTCCGTGGGATGGCGATGCTTGGACGCGTTACGTTGAATGGGCCCGTCTGCCGCAACTGCGAGAATTGGTTTCGATCGACTCCATGCTTTGCCCTTCGTTGGTGGATTCTGACGAAGAAGAGGACTGGGAACACTGTGTCGAAGACTGCGATGGTCCGGGTGTCTATTGGGATCTGGAATACCTCCGTCGTAGGCTTTCCTCTGGAACATCTTGCCGACTGTTGGCGCTCGCAAGGAATGCCCCGGAAGATCCATCGCGTTGGCCGGTCGTCGATGGATTTTTCTTTGCCGGTCACGATTTGATCGAAAAAGGAGGCCGCATCAGCGCCCTGACCAACTGCGGCGGCTTCGATGACGTTTTCAGTCGGGACGAACTTTCCTCTCAGGGCCTGCTGACTTCGTGGGCCCGGGCGGTGGAGGTTCAGCGTGAACTCAGTCGCCGTTATCCGGACGAACATCATGCGCAATGTTCACTATGGTCCCTGTGGACGATGGAGCCCTTGGTTCCTGCTTCAAACGCCCCAGCGGCTGGCCCTTTCTGTCATTGACGAAAGACCGTCATCTCCAAAACGGATTCCCATCACCTCGGTCAGAACTCCGGATGCGAATGAAACAATCCCTGATCCGGTTCGGTGTGGCCTTGGCCGTGGAGGCCGCCGTGTTTGGCGGCGCGGTGTGGTGGCGGGAACAGACTTATGTCGGCTGGCCAGTGGGACAGGTGCTGTTCTGGCCCGCAATTGAGTTGGCCCGGCTGGGTCTGCACTCGACTTGGCCAGTCCTGCCGCTGCTGGCTTTGGTGTTGCCTGTGATCGCGGTGATCAGCGGACGCCAACGCCATTTCGGAGTGGTTGGGTTAGTCGCGGCGTTGCTGGCTTCACTCTGGTGCGGCGTGGGCGCGTGGAACACCCGCCGGCTGGCATTCCTTGTTCCCGGGCGAAATCCCTATCCCGCAGGTTCAACAAACGCGGCAGCTTTCGCGTCCGCCTACGGCGATGGCTACGCTGCGGCCGCGACGGGCACGATCGTGACCCACTGTTTTTCGCCGGAGGACGAAACAGCGGGACACTATCAGGGGCAGATGGAAGGTTCAGTGATACTGAACCGCGTGCTGGGCCGGCCGGAGGACCGCGACTGGCGGTGGCTTCGCCGGAGCGCGCAACGGGATGGGGTTAACCCGCCTGCTTCCCCCGCCCCAGTGCCGTGATCGCCGCCTTCACGACCCAGCCGGACTCCTCGAGCGTCCGCTGGGCGGTAGCATAGTCGCGGCCGGTGAGTTCCACCACGATGCGGCAGGCGCGGTCGCGCAGCTTCACGTTGGAGGGGTTGAGGTCCACCATCAGGTTGCCCACCACCTTGCCGAGCCGGACCATCGTGAGCGTCGTCAGGAGGTTCAGCACCAGCTTGGTCGCGGTGCCGGATTTCAGGCGCGTGGAGCCGGTGAGAACTTCCGGTCCCAAGTCCAGCGCGAGCACCACGTCGGGCCGATGGCCGCGGGCGAATTGCAGGAACGGATTGAAGCACAGGAGGGCCGTCTTGGCGCCGCACCGCTTCGCCGTCGCCAACGCACCCCACACGAACGGCGTCCGGCCGCTGGCGGCGATGCCCACGAGGACGTCCTTGGACCCGAGCCCGCGGAATTCCGCAGCCCGCGCCCCGGCCCCGAAGTCGTCCTCGGCGCCCTCGACGGCCGAGTGCAGCGCCTTCTCACCGCCGGCCATGATGCCCTGCACGAGCTCGGGCGAAGTGCGGAACGTGGGCGGGCATTCGCTCGCGTCGAGCACGCCCAACCGGCCGCTCGTGCCGGCACCGACGTAGAAGAGCCGGCCGCCATCCCGCAGCGCCCGCGTGGTCAGGCCGATGAGTTTTTCCAGCGCGGCCCGGTGGGCACGGATAACGCCAGGAATCCGCTCGTCCTCAGACAACATCAGTTCGATGGCCGCCGCGGTGGAGAGCCGGTCGAGTTGCACGGAACGGGGATTGCGCTGCTCAGTAGGCGACAAGCCGGTGGACGCGGGAATGACGCCGCGGTCCGCTTGGGACGGCGAAGGAGAAGTTTTTGCCGGGGCACTTCCAGGGGAAGAAGAGTGAGCCTCGTCACCTCGGTTCCTACAGGATTCGAGAGCGGTCCGGGCCATGGCCACGGCGCCCCAGACGGATTCGCGTGCGAGCGGACCGAACGTCGCCTTGGGGAAGGACCGACGAAGCTGCGCGCCGACCCGACGGGCGAAGGCGGGTTGTTTCAGGAGCACGCTGCCGGCAAAGGCGAAATGGACCGCGGCCGTTTTGCCGGCCAGCCGGCGGGCACATTGGGTAGCGTCGGCGACCAGTTCCGTCTGGGTCTGGGCCAAGGCCTGGCGGGCCATCGCATCACCGGCAGCCGCCGCGGCGAAGACCTCCGGCGCGAGCGCGGCCACCTGGCCCTTGGTGGCATTCTGAAACCAGGCGATGAGATCGTTGGGCTCGTTGAGCAGCAGCACCCGCAGCACCCGCCGGCCGAAGTCGCCGAGCTTCCCCGTGTGGTCGAGGTGCCGGGCCATGAGGCGCAGCGCGGTGTGGGCCAGGTCGTAGGCGCTGCCGCGGTCGCCGAGGTGATGGCCCCAGCCGCCGACCTTGGCGACCTTGCCCGCGGCGTTACGCCCGTAGCAGCACGAGCCGGTGCCACTCAGGACGATCACGGTGGCGGCGGGTGGAATCTTGGCCGGCGCCAATTCGGCCGCGGCGAGCGCGGATTCCAGATCGTGATCCACGCGTCGGGGCACGCCGGGCCAGACCTGCTCAAGGATACGTTCCACGCGGTCGCAATCGCGCCGGTCGCGCACTCCGGCCATGCCGACGCCCACGGCGGTCGGCGCCGGCAACTGGGCACCGATCGCCCGGAAGTGCGCCGCCAACTGCTCGTCAGTCACCAGCCGAAGATTGGCTGGGCCGGCATCCACACGGGCGAGTTGGCGCAGCTCGCCATCGGCCGCGAGCGCCACGGTGCGTGTGCCGCCGCATTCCAACCCCAACAGGACCGAATCGTTCGCCATGGCGGCGAGAATGCGGGGACCCGCTGGCTTCGGGAAGTCCAGCGAAGGGTGGATGGGGGCGCCGTTCCGGCCAAATCAGGCTGGCCGCGCTTGGGGCTTCTCGGGCACGAATCCGCCCGTGGACGAACTGTGGCCGGAGTTGTTGCGCATCGCGCGGGAGGAGGTGGCGGAAACCATCCGCGCCCTGCCGGAGGACCTGCGCCCCCATGCGGAGGGCCTGGCGGTCACCTACGAGGCATGGCCCTCGGAGGCGCTGATCGCGGACGGCTGGGAGGAGGACCTGCTCGGGATGTTTGTGGGTGATCCGCTCGACGTGGAAGGTCCGGCGGAAGCGGCCGTGCCGCGGCAGATCCAACTGTTCCTGGAAAACCTTTGGGACTTCGCCGAAGGCGACGAGGAGATCTACCGCGAGGAAGTCCGCATCACCTACATCCACGAGTTCGGCCATTATCTCGGACTGGACGAAGCGGAGCTGGAGGAGCGCGGCCTGCTGTAGCGGTGGGGGCGGTTATGCCGCCGGCGCGTGCCCCCTTGAAATCTTCCGCGCCTGAACGAGAAACTTCGGCATCGTCACCGATGGCCGGATGGTCCGATGCTGTCGGGGTTTCCCGCATGAACGCGTTTCGATTTCCGCTGACCGCCGGACTGGCGTGCACCGTGGCCGCCGTGGCCGCCGCCCAGTCCTTCACCGCGACCGACCGCCAGCCCACGCCGGAGGAACTGGCCAAGCTGCCGGCCGTCGTGCCGGAAAAGGCCGCCGCCCTGCTCAAGGACGTCCGCGTGCCCGAGGACTTCGACGTCACGATCTTCGCCACGCCGCCCGCGGTGAACTACCCGGTGTTCGTCGCCGCGGCGACCGACGGCACGCTCTACGTGTCGAGCGACGGCAACGGGTCGCTTGACCGCAAGCCCCACCTGGGCCGGGTGCTGCGCGTGCGGGACACCAACGGGGACGGCCAGGCCGACGAGGTGAAGGCATTCGTGCCCGACGTGGATTCACCACGCGGCCTCGTGTGGGACCACGACCGCCTCTACCTGCTGCATCCGCCGGACATCAGCGTGTTCGTGGACCGTGATGGCGACGGGGTGGCCGAGGAGCGGAAGACGCTCGTGAGCGGCATCGGCTGGACCTTCAAGGACCGCCCGGCGGATCACGGTTCCAACGGCCTGGAACTGGGCGTGGACGGCTGGCTTTACGCGGCGATCGGCGACTTCGGGTTCATGGAGGCCACCGGCACCGATGGCCGGAAGCTGCAGATGCGCGGCGGCGGGGTGGTGCGCGTCCGTCCCGACGGCACCGGCCTGGAGACGTGGGCCGATGGCACCCGCAACATCGTCGAGGCCGCGGTCGGCCCAACACTGGACGTCTTCGCCCGCGACAACACCAATGACGGCGGCGGCTGGGACGTGCGGCTGCACCACTTCAGCGGCTACACCCAACACGGCTACCCGCGGCTCTTCAAAAACTTTGCCGACGAGATCGTTCAGCCGCTCGCGGATTACGGTGGTGGTTCCGGCTGCGGCGCCGGATGGATCGACGAACCGGGCATTCCGGCGAAATGGAACAACGCGCCGTTCACTGCCGACTGGGGCCGCGACTGGATCTACCATCACGGGCTGACCAACCGCGGCGCGACGTTCGCCGTGTCGCAGGAGGAATTCATCCGCGTGCCGCGCGTGACCGACCTGGACGTGGACGGCAACAGCGCGGTGTATGCCGCGAGCTGGAAGGGAGCCTCGTTCACCTGGGTGGGACCGGAAGTTGGCTTCATCGCGCGGGCTGTGCCCAAGGGCTTCAAGCCCGAGCCGATGCCGGACTTCGCGAAACTCCCCGACGCCGAGCTGGTGAAGCAGTTGGAATCGCCCAGCCATCGGCGCCGGTTGGAGGCCCAGCGGATGCTGATTCGGCGGCAAGCCGCGGCCCCGGAACCGTTGCCGGCGTGGGAAGCGGTGCACGCGCTGGCACTAGACAAAGCCAAGCCGGACGCGGCGCGGATCGCCGCCCTGTTCGGCCTCAAGCAGGCGCTCGGCACCAACGCGCATGCCACGCTCATCCGCATGGTTCCCGGCTACCGCGCCTCCACCGGGCCGATCAATCTCGCCGAGACGAATCCGTTCGCCGCGACCTGGGACCGGAAGCTGGCCCCATGGGTGATTCGGGCGCTGGTGGATCGCGACGACCAGCTTGCCTCCGTGCCCGTGCGGGTGGCCCAGGCGGCGCTCACGGATTCCTTCCTCATCTCGCCCAATGCGCGCACCCGTCGCGAGGCCATCATCGCCCTCGGCAAGCTGGGCAAGCCGCGCGAAACGCAGTCCCTCGTGTCGTATCTCGACGATGCCGACCCGGTGGTCGCGCACACCGCGTTGCAGACCCTAATCCGGATCAAGGCCGTGGAGGTCTGTCTCGAAATGGTGGGCCGCACGAACGAAACCCGGAAGAAGGTGCCCCGCATTCGCACCGGTTGCCTGCAGGTGCTCCAGTCCGTTCCGGAACCGAAGACGGTTTCCGGCCTGATCAGCCTGCTGGAAAAGGAACCGAGTGCTGAACGCCGCGCCGGGATCATCACCGCGCTGTGCCGTCTGCATTTCGTCGAGGGCAAGTGGAAGGGCGATTCGTGGGGCACGCGTCCCGACACGCGCGGGCCGTTCTACCAGCCGGAGCCCTGGAGCGAGACGCCCCGCATCGCCGCCGCCCTCAAGGCCGTCCTCGACCGGGCCGATTCCGCCGAAGCCGCCTTCATCGGCCGGGAACTCGCGCGCCACCGCATCCCGGCCGGCGACGCGCTGGCCAAGCTTATCGCCCGGGCCCAGACCGAGGCCAGCCTGCTGCCGGCCATCGCCGCGCAATTGGCCGAGGCGGAGGACGTGCCCGCCGACGCGGTGCCGTTGCTCGTCCGCACCGCGGAGGAGGATGCCACCGGCGATGCAGCCCGCGCCCAGGCGGTCATCGCGCTGGCTAAGACCGCCCAGGCCGAGGCGTGGCAGGCGATCCTGCAGGCCCTGCCCCGGGTTACGCAGACCAAGACCGAGAACAACCTCGCCGAAAAGGCCCGCAGCGCGGTCAACAACGCCGCCAAACTCGACCAGGTCCATGCGGTGTTCGAGGAGGTTGCGCCCAAGCTCGACGGCCCCGCGTCGCAAATGGCAGAGGGCTTCCTGCTGAAGCTGGCGTCCCGCAAAGTCGGCGTCCCGGAAGCGCGGGCAGCGGCCAACCGTTCGCTCGATGCTGGCTGGGCCGACGCCAAGCGCCGCGTGCAGATTCTCCGGGCGGCCGCACAGGTGGGGGACGCCAGCCGGGCGGCCCAGTTCGTCGCCGCGCTCGACGATGCGGACGCCGAGGTCGCCAAGGCGGCGAAGGAAACCGTCAGCCGCCTCAAGCTGGATCCGGAGAAGTTCCGGGCGGAGGCCAAGGCGCCCAAAGTCGGTGACTTGTCCGTGGACGTCGTGCTCACGCAGGTGCTGGCCACGTCGGGCGAGGTCGTCCGCGGCGAACAGCTCTTCGCGCAGGTCGGCTGCAATGGCTGCCACACCGTGAAGGCGGACGAGCCGCTGAAGGGGCCGTTCCTGGGCACCATCGCCGTAACCTACAAACGCCGCGAATTGGCCGAGGCGATCCTGGTTCCGAACAAGACACTCGCGCAGGGCTTCGTCGCGAACCACTTCGAGCTGAAGGACGGCACGGAGGTGGACGGCTTCGTCGTGCGCGAGGCGGCCGACACCGTGACGATCCGCACCATCGCCGCCCAGGAGCAGACCCTCGCGGTGAAGGACATCGCCAAGCGGGAGAAACAGGAAAAGTCGCTGATGCCCGAAGGCCTCGTCGCCGGGCTGACGGTGAAGGAATTCGCCTCGCTGCTCGATTACCTCGAAGCCCTGTCGAAGGCGAAGTGAGGCGGCGGAAAGTCCGCTTCTCTCAATCTGGAAGGCAGGAAATCAGGAAATGGAACCGGAGGCTCCGCGGTTACCGCACCTTCCCGCCTTCCTGTTTTCCAGATTCTCTTTCAGCCGGTGTTTCGCTGACCGGTCGCGGCTCAGCCCGGGCATCCGGCCCCTTCAGAGGGGTTGCTGCGGGCGTTCCAATTCGATCGCCCAGCGGCGGCACCACCAGAGCGGGAGGGCGCCAAAGATGCCGAACGAGCAGTCCACCAGCCGCCACCAGAACGGGATCTCCCGCACGGCACCGAACACCAGCGCCCACGGGATCACCGCGGCGCAGGCCAGCAGGCCGAAGTCGTAAAGCCAGCGGTTGCGGACCGGATCCCGCAGCGCGCCGATGAACGCCAACCCGATGGCGATGTGCCCAAACGCCAGCCAGTCGGTGCCATACCAGACAAACGGCGCGTGTGCGCTCGTCCGGGTCACGCCGGCGTAGGCCTTGGCCAGCCATGCCGCGACGAATTCCGGCATCAGACCGCCCGCGGTGAAATCCGCACCGAGCCAACGCGCCGCGAGGTCGAACTGCGTCTGGATGGGAATGGCGGTGAGCCCGCTGAAGATCAGGCCGACGAAGAAGAGCCAGGTTCAGCGGCGCAGGCGGCGTTGGAGCAGGAGGGTGCGTTCCATCGCGGTTCAGGCTGAATGGGGCGGGGCTGTTCGGGAAGAGCTCTTCCGCAGTGGCCGAACTTCACGGGCTGGCGCCGGCCAAGTCCACCACAGCGTCAGCAGCAGGCCCGTCAGCGCGAGGGTAAAGCCCCAGGCATGCGGGTGGGCCCACGGGCGGAGCACGCATCCGGCGATGTCGGCTGCGAGTCGGGTCGGTGCGGTCAGCACATCCCAACTGTTGAACCGCTGGAACCGGCCGAGGTAAACGCCAAAGCTTGCCAGTGTCAGGGCCGCCACAGTGAACGCCTGGGTCCAGCGAGGACGGCCGGCCGCCGCCACGCAGCGCCGCACGGTCCGCAGAGAGCTGAAGCCGAGTGCGGTCCCCAGCAGGGCAAAGTGAAGGAGGAGCAGCAGGTCGAACCACGGCGGGGCACCCACCCGCGGACGCCAGTGCAGCACGTCGGTGAGCAGATACGGCGCATTGGGAAAGAATAGCAGCCAGCCCGCGCCCAAGGCCAGACTGCTCGGGGAAGGCAAGGGCACAGTCCGTTCCCGCAGCCGCCGGGCGAGCAGGTCGGCGAACAGCACCGGCAGCCACGCGAGGAAGAGGTTCCACAGCAGGAAGGCAAACTCCAGAAACCCGCTCCACCACCAGCGCAGGTGAACGAGCCCCATGCCGAACACCGTGGCGAGCAGGGCTGCCCGATGCCGGAGCAGGAAGCTGGTGCCCCATGTGCGGCTGGCCCGCAGCCAAAGGGTGTGTGGCGGGCTAGTGCCCTGGGTGTTGAAGTTGGATGAGCCGGTCATTGGGGTGAGTCTCTGCAAGGTGCCCGGCGAAAACTGTGGCCGGATTGCTCCGGCTACTTGCTGCGATTTCAGATGGCAACCGCTCACGAGGATCACCGTTCGCCGGTGTTCATCCCTGTGAGGGATCTGACCGTGCCGATGTTCAATCGGCAGGGGCGGGAAAATCCGGCGGGCCTGCCACATTGCGTCAACAGGTCCTCCGACGACTTCAGTTTCGCGACTTCAGCAAGGTCTTCAGATAGCGGCCCGTGTGGGATTCCTCCACCTGGGCGACCTGTTCGGGCGTGCCTTCGGCAACGATCTGGCCGCCGGCTTCGCCGCCCTCCGGGCCGAGGTCAATCACCCAGTCGGCCTCGGCAATCAGGTCGAGATTGTGCTCAATCACGATGACGGTGTGGCCGGCATCGACGAGTCGCTGGATGACTTCGACCAGCCGGCGCACGTCCTGCATGTGCAGGCCGATGGTGGGTTCTTCGAGGATGAAGAGGTCGCGCTTCGGAACGCGGGTTGCGGGTTGCGGACCGCGGATGATCCCGGGGTCGGCTGCCGCCGCCTTCAAGCCGCCGAGCAAATGGGTGACGAGTTTGATGCGCTGGGCCTCGCCGCCGCTGAGCGTGGGGCTGGTCTGACCGAGGCGAAGGTAGTCGAGCCCGGTGTCGTGCAACGCTTCGAGCGGGCGCAGCAGCTTGCGGTGCGCCGCGAAGAATTCGAGCGCCTCGGCCACGGAGAGGTTGAGGACGTCGGCGATGGACTTGCCTTGCCAGGTGACGTCGAGGGTCTCGGGATTGAAGCGCCCGCCGCCGCAGCGGTCACACTTCACCTGGGCGGTGGGCAGGAAGTTCATCTCCAGCTCGATGACGCCCTTGCCCTCGCAGTCGGGGCACCGGCCTTGGGCGGAATTGAAGCTGAAGCGGCCGGGACCGTAGCCGCGCAGCTTGGCTTCGGTGGCGGAGGCGAAGAGCTGGCGGATGTCGTCGAAGAAGCCCACGTAGGTCGCGGGTGTCGAACGCGGCGTGCGCCCGATGGGCGACTGGTCCACCTCATGGACGGCGTTCAGGACCTCGAAGCCAGTCACCATAGCGGAGGGCGGAGTGCGGCTTGCGGATTTGGGAGGCTTCGCCAGCGCCGCTTCGACCGCCGGGAAGAGGCACTCCTTGATGAGCGTGCTTTTGCCGGAACCGCTGACGCCGGTGACGGCGATGAAGCGGCCCAGCGGAAAGCGAACGGTGAGGTCCTTGAGGTTGTTCTTTGCGGCGTGATGAAGCGTGAGCCAACCCGTCCCCGTAGCAGCCGACGTCAGAGGCCTCTGATCCCTCTTCCGACTTCCGGTTTCCGGCTTCCGACTTGAAGTGAGCCTCCTCACGTCGGCTCCTACGAGGGCTACCGGCCGCCGTTCCCCGCGGGTCGGATAGGTCTTCGTTTCCAGCGCCATGAGCATCTGGCCGGTGAGGGAGTCGGGGTGGCGCAGGAGTTCGGGCACAGTGCCGGCGGCGACGACGCGGCCGCCGTTCACGCCGGCGCCGGGTCCGAGATCGATGATGAAGTCGGCGCGGCGCATCGTCTCCTCGTCGTGCTCGACCACCACGAGGGAGTTGCCGCGGTCGCGGAGCTGGTGGAGGCAATCGAGCAGGCGGTCGTTGTCGCGGTTGTGCAGCCCGATGGTCGGCTCATCGAGCACGTAGAGCACGCCGCTGAGGTTTGAGCCGAGCTGCGCGGCGAGGCGGATGCGCTGGCCTTCGCCGCCGCTGAGCGTGATGACGCTTCGGCCCAACTGGAGGTAGCCGAGCCCGACCTCGCGCAGGAAGCGGAGCCGCTCGCGGATTTCCGGCACGATGTCCCGGGCGACTTCCGCCGCGCGTCCTTCAAGGTGGAGCGATTCGGCCCAGGCGTGCGCGGCGTCCACGGTGAGCGCGGAAATGTCGGAGATCGTGGGGGACGACGAATGACCAATGACCGATGAACGCGACTTCGGCGTCTTGCCCGACGCTTTGGTCATTGGGAATTGGTCCTTGGACATTTCCAGCCGCACCGCCCGCGCCTCTGGCTTGAGCCGCGCCCCGTGGCATTCGGGGCAGACCTCGCGCTTGCCGTCCGACCAGCGCCACCAGCTTTCCTCGATGGCGTCGGCGTTGGCGCCGCGTTCCGTGTCGGGGATGTAGAAGAGTTCGCCGAAGCCGCGGCATTTCGGGCACCAGCCTTGGCTGGAGTTGTAGGAGAAGTTCTTCGGGTCGAGCGGCGCGAAGCTGCGGCGGCATTGCGGACAGGAACGGTCCGTGGAATGCACGGTGAGCCGCCCGCGCTTATCGAGCGCGAAGACCACGCCCTTGCCGACGGTGAGGGCGTCATCCACGAGCTGGCGCGGGTCGGCAGACCCGGCCTTCGCCTTTTGGGCATCGGAAGCGAGAGTGCCGATGACCACTTCCAGGTCGTGCTCCTTGAAGCGGTCGAGGCGGAAGGGTTCGTCGGTGCGATACCATTTGCCGTCCGCGCGGATCTCCTCGTAGCCGTGCTTGCGGGCCCAGTCGGCGATCTCGCTGTGGAAGCCCTTGCGGTTGCGGACGACGGGCGCGAGCAGCGTGAGTTCGCCGCGCTGCTTCGCCTCGGCGGCGAGCGTCGCGCGGAGTTCGTCGCGGGTCTGGGCGGCGACCGGCACCGCGCAGTCCGGGCAGTATTGGGTGCCCAGCCGCGCGAACAGCAGCCGGATGAAATGATAGATCTCGGTGACGGTCGCGACGGTGCTTTTGCCGCCGCCGCGCGTGGTGCTCTGCTCGATGCTGACCGTGGGCGGCAGGCCGGCGATCAGGTCCACGTCGGGCCGGGCGAGCTGTTCGACGAACTGCCGGGCGTAGGCGCTCATCGAATCCAGGAAGCGGCGCTGGCCCTCGGCGAACAGCAGGTCGAAGGCGAGCGTGCTCTTGCCGCTGCCGCTCACGCCGGTGACCACGACGAACTTTCCGCGCGGAATGTCCACGGCGAGGTCCTTCAGGTTGTGTTCGCGCGCCCCGCGCACGGCGATGGCATCGGCGGGCAGGTCCGTGAACACGGAGGCGGCTTCGGTGTCGTTGAACACGGGCGAAGGGGTAGCACGGCTGGAGCTCGCTGACCAATGACGGAGTGCCCGGCCGCCCGCGCAAATGCCGTGGAGCAATTGGCGGCGATGGCGGGTGTTCCTCCGGCGGGTTCGCGGAAACCGACGAGCCCTGCGCGAGGCGTGATCCGTCCTCCTACGGATACGGCATCGGTGATGCTACCGATGAATTGGCGTGGAAACACGGATACCGGATTGCCGCCTGGCCGGGCATAAGCCTCGGACTCCTTCGCCGGAGTCACCTTTCAATCGACGCCTCCCTGATTCCGTTTCCCGGCCAATGTTGAATTGGGCCCTGATTCGGCGAGGGCGAATGCTGGGCGGTGGGTCCTTGGGTAGATTTCATCAAATCCGCGAAACTTCCCGTCTGGAACCGGTAACACGTGGATGGGATGTCGTGGCCCAATGACCGGAGCGGGGCCGCAAAGCCAAAGAGAAGCCGATGAAGCAACGCTGGAACAACCTTGAAAAGGCGGCGGCCGCCGTTGGCGGTGTCGCCCTGGGGCGCCGTTTCGGCGCGGCCTTGGCCCTGACGCTGGCGGTGACCGAAGCGCTGGCCGCGCCGTTCACGTATCAGGGGCGGCTGGTGGACCGGGCGGCGCTGGCCAACGGGAACTACGAGCTGCGGTTCCGCCTCTTCGACAGCCTGACGGCAGGCAACCAGGTGGGCGGGGACGTGTCGCTGCCTACGGTGGGCGTGACCAACGGCCTGTTCACCGTGACGCTGGAGTTTGGCGCCGGGACCTTCACCGGGGCCGACCGGTGGCTGGAACTGTCGGCCCGGCCGGCGGGCGATGCCGGCGCGCTGTCCGTCTTCGACCCCCGCCAGGCCATCACCGCGGTTCCTTACGCCCTGTATTCGCTGGCGGGCCCGGGGGATGCCGGCGCGCTGACGACAGGCACCCTGCCCGACGCGCGGCTGAGCGGGAACATCGCCCGCGGGGCGGACCTCCTGACGTTCAGCAACTCGATCGTGACCCGCCTGGGCGCCACCAACGCCGCCCTCCAGGCCCAGGTGGACCAACTCTCGGTCCGGCTGGACCAACTGGCCGCCTCCCTGCTCAACGTCTCCAACCATTTCGCCGCGGAACTCCCGGCCGGCGTGGTGGTGGCCTCGGTCCAGCCCAATGACGCCACGCTGCTCGGGCAAGGCCTGAGCCCGCTGGCCAAACTGGATGCGCCCGGCTGGAAGAACGGCACCAAGCAGGACGCCCCCGGCGCCCGGCACGGCCACACGGGCCTGTGGACCGGCAGCCGGCTGCTCGTGTGGGGCGGCACCGTGGCGAATTCGCCGGCGGCCACCGGAGGCAGCTACGATCCGGCCACCGACACGTGGACCGGGATATCCCCGACCGATGCCCCGGCAGCCCGCAGTGGCCACACCGCCGTTTGGACCGGGGACCGGATGCTGGTCTGGGGCGGATTTGGCGCCGACTTCCTGGCGTCCGGCGGCGCCTATTCGCCCGCGGGGCTGACGTGGAACCCGCTGGTGACCATCGGCGCCCCGGCCGGCCGGGACGGCCACGCGGCCGTCTGGACCGGCACCCGGATGGTGGTCTGGGGTGGCCGCAATGGCGACGGCCTGCTGGCCGACGGGGCGGTGCATGATCCGACGGGCAACGCTTGGGCGGCGCTGCCCAGCCTGAACGCGCCCACAGCGCGCCGGTTTGCGACCGCGGTGTGGGCTGGCGACCGGCTGATCGTTTTTGGTGGGGAAGGCGCCGCAGGCGCCGTGGGCACCGGAGCGGTGCTGCCGCTCGCCGCCGGCGTGACCCCCGGGGCCTGGACGGCCCTGCCGGCCCTGAACGCCCCCAGCCCGCGGACCGGGCACACGGCCGTGTGGACCGGGACCCGGATGCTCGTGTGGGGCGGCCAGAACGGCGGCACGCCGCTCGGCGACGGGGCCGCCTATGACCCGGCCGCCAACGCGTGGACTCCGCTCCCCACGTCCGGGGCCCCGGCGCCGCGCTCCGCCCATGTTGCTGTATGGACCGGGAGCGAAATGCTGGTGTTCGGGGGTGCCACGGCCGGCGGCCCGGTCGCCTCGGGCGGCGCTTACGATCCCGCCACCGGGCAATGGCGGACCCTTTCGGAGGTCGGCCAGCCGGTGGCCCGCAGCGGCGGCGCCGGAGTGTGGTCCGGCAGCGAGCTGCTGGTGTTTGGCGGCCTGACGTCCTCCGCCCCCTCCCTCCCGGTCGCCGCGCCGCAGCGCCTGAACCCGCAGCCCACCTGGTATCTCTATCGCAAGCCATGAACTCCCGCTTCCGTCCGCTCCTCCTCTGCTGCTGGCTCGCCCTCGCCGCCGCCTGCCCACGCGCCAACGCCCAGTGGCTCACGCAATCGTTCACCTTGAAGCCGGGATGGAACGCGATTCATCTGCATGTCAACGCAACCAACGACACGTTGGAAAATCTGGTCGGCGTCAGCAGTCCCATCTCTGAGGTTTGGCTCTGGCAGCCCAACGGCGGTGCCGGCCGCATCATCGGCAATCCGCTGCCCCTTTCCGGCAGTGATTGGTTGTCGTGGAGTAAGGCCACGGGGCCGGCGAACGCCTTCGCATTGCGCGCCAACTCCACCTACCTGGTCCGCAACTCCGGCTTGGCGAGCTTTGTCTGGAACCTTAAGGGCAAGCCCGTGCCCCCCGCGGTTCAATGGACGTCGAGCGGCTTGAATTTCATTGGCTTCCCGACCCGCGCTGGCAGTCCTCCGGCCTTTTCCAACTTTCTGCTGCCGTCGCAGGCGCTGAACGATTTCAGTCTCTTTCACTATCCAGGGGGCGAGGCGGCCGATGCTCCGCCCAATGCAGTTTCCCTGTTTTCGCTGAACAGCAAAACGGTCGCCCGCGGTGAGGCGTTCTGGATCACGCGGGGCAATGCGGCCAACCGTTATTTCGGTCCGTTTGAAGTCGCGCTGCAGGATTATCATGGGATCACGTTTTCCGACACCCGGGGAACCTACTCCTTCCGGTTGCGCAACCAGATCGACAGCACCAACCGGGTCGCGCTGACATTACTGGCCTCGGAGACGTCGCCTGCGGGCGAGTCGCTGCCCGTTCCGCCCCTCCTGCTGAGGACTTCGCTGAATACGGTCACCCTGGGATATGGGTTCATGCCCATGGGAGCGGGGCAGGGGACCAATTTCGTCTTGGCTCCCAAGGGGCGGCCCGGCTCCGAGGTGGAAGTCGTCTTCGGTCTCGACCGCTCCAACATGGCGGGCACCAATGGCGCTCCCTTAGCGGCCATCCTCCGGTTGGAAGACACGACCTTGGGGCACCTCCAGGTCGATCTTCCGGTGTCGGCCACCAAGGATTCCATCGAAGGGCTTTGGGTCGGTGAAGCCTCCATCAAGCAGGTTGGCAATTACCTCAAGACCTACGCCAAGGCGACCAACGCCGTTGATTTCACCAACCAGCTGGCCCAACTCAACCTCCTCAACGAAGGGCAAAAGGCCGTCAGCTTTCCCGCCGGCGCATGGACCGCCGGCAACCTCGACTTCGTCGATCGGACACCGCTCGCCCTGAGCAATCGTTGGTTGGCCGTCGCGTCTTCGACGAACGGCCACCGGCTGGTGGCGGCGATGACCAACGGGCCGATCTACACCTCGGCCGATGGTGGGGTAACTTGGGTTGGGCAGCCGGGATCCCCGGTGGCCAACTGGCAGGCTGTGGCTTCTTCCGCCGATGGGCTGAAGCTCGTGGCGGCCGTGGGTGGCGGCTTGCTCTACACTTCCGCGGACGCCGGGGCGAATTGGACCGCCCGCGATGGCGCCCGGGACTGGGTTTCCGTGGCCTCCTCGGCCGACGGAGCCCGGCTCGTGGCCGCCGTGTCCGCCGGGCAGCTTTATACTTCGGCCGATTCCGGTGTTACTTGGACTGGCCGGGAAACCGCGCGGGCCTGGGTTTCGGTCGCTTCTTCGGCGGACGGAACGAATCTCGTCGCCGCCGTGACGGGAGGCGAGCTCTACACCTCAACCGACGCCGGTTCCACGTGGACGCCACGGGACAGTGCCCGCGCCTGGGTTTCGGTCGCTTCTTCGGCCGGAGGAACAAACTTGGTGGCGGCCGTGGCAGGCGGCCAACTTTACATCTCCATGGACTCGGGCCTCACGTGGGCCGCACGGGACAGTTCCCGAAACTGGGTGTCCGTGGCGTCTTCGGCGGGGGGAACAAACCTGGTGGCAGCCGTGGCCGGCGGCCAACTCTATACCTCGGCGGACGCGGGCCTCTCGTGGACCGCGCGTGACAGTGTCCGGGCGTGGCGTTCCGTCGCGACTTCGGCCGATGGGAGCAAACTGGTGGCGGTCGTGTTTGACGGGCAGCTCTACACGCCCGGCGATGCCGGGGTGGCGTGGGGTTCCGTCGCGCCTTTCGTCAGCAGCCTCGCCGCGTCTGCCGATGGCCTGAAGCTAGTCGCGGCCGCCAAGGGGAGTCGCCTCTACACCTCGGTGGATGCCGGCACGAACTGGACGGCGCAAAGCGGTTCCCCGGCCACCAATTGGCAAGCGGTCGCCTCGTCCGCCGATGGCGTGAAGCTGCTAGCCGCCGTGGAGGGCGGGGGCGTTTACGCCTCCGCCGACTCCGGCTCGAGTTGGTCCTTAACCTCCCTTCCGAGCGCCTATTGGCAATCCGTCGCCTCGTCGGATGATGGTCTGAAGTTGGTCGCGGTGGCCGATGGTGGCGATATCTACACGTCTGCGGATGGCGGACAGATCTGGGTCCAGCGGATCCCCTTGGCCAACCAGAAATGGCAAGCGGTCGCGTCGTCCGCGAATGGCCAGAAACTGCTGGCGGCGGTTCGTGGCGGGCAGCTTTACGCCTCCACCAATTCCGGCGTGAACTGGATGGCGCTGATTGGGGCCGCCACCACCCAGTGGCAATCGGTCGCCTCGTCGGCCGACGGCAAGGTGCTATATGCTGCGGAGAATCCGGGAGGCATCTACGCCTCCACGGACGGGGGCGTGAGTTGGGACCTGAAGGCCAGCGCCCCGCCGGCCGCCCGCTGGAAGTCCATCGCCTGCTCGACCAACGGCAGCGCGGTTGTTGCGGTCATCGAAGGCGGCCAAGTCTACACCTCGGCCGATGCCGGCAAGAGCTGGACGCCCCGTGACAGTTCCCGGACATGGGCGGCGGTGGCATCCTCCGCCGATGGCACCCGCGTGGTGGCGAGTGAAGCCGGCGGCAGCGGGCAGATTTTCTCCCAGACCGGCACCCTCATCACCCCGGCCCTGACCTTTGATCCCAACTCCGGACTCATCCTGAGCGGTGGCGCGAAATACCTCGAGGCGACCTTCGATTCCGAACTTGGGGACGTGCCCACGCCCTTCCCGTTGCGGCTCTTGGTCCATCAGGGAGGAGACGGAACCACGCGGTTGTTGCAACGGGTTTACGTGGGACCGGACGCCCTCACGACCAACACCATTCTCACCCTGCAGGAAAGCAAGCTGCACCCGGACAAGCTCGCCCAGGCACGCCGACTGAGCGCGGTCCACCTGCCACTTTCTGGCTCCCCGTGGAAGCTGGAGGGCGCCTTCGGCGGCGTGGGCATCATGAACACGGTGCTGACGGACGGCTTCGCCAATGCGGCCTCAAACCCGTTCCTGCACGCCTATCATCCGGACCACGACAATTTGGACGCCCTTTATCAGCCGATCACGAAGCCGGGCGCCGAATCCTATGATATCCGGCGCCAGATCACCCTCTCGTTCACGCCGCCCGGCGACGACTTCTCCAGCCGCACGGCGGGTGGGTCTCGGGTGCAGGGGACCTACCTTGAAAACATCGTGCTCAAGGGCGGCAACAACCAGACCCGGACGGTCGTGACCAAAGGCACTTTCATCCTCAATCGCGTCAGCAGCATCGCCACCCTCAAATGAAACCCAGCAACCTCATTTCGGTCCGCGTCTCCCCGTGTGGCGTGCCCGCGGCCGATCGCCCGTTCCTTTCGCCCAATCGGTCTTCCGGCACCACTGCCGCCCAGTCTCCAACTCCTTTCTCAACGTCCACAGCAACTGTTATGAAAATGACCCGTCCCCTTCCGCTCCTTTTCTGGACCGCTTGCGTGACCCTTCTGCTCGCGCTCGCCCCGGCCCCCGTCCTTGGGGCGGACAGCAAGCCACCCGAAAAAATGGCCTTCCAGGGTTTCCTGACGGATCAGAATGGCGTCGCCCGGGGCCAGAGCTCGCCGGTGAACCTGGTGGTGACCTTCCGGCTCTACAAGACGGCGACGGCGGCCGCCAACCAGGCGGTCTGGTCCGAGCAGCAGACCGTGACCGTGGACAAGGGGCACTTCAGCGTGGTGCTGGGTGACGGCGTCCTCCAATCGGGCACGGCCAATTTCTCCACCCACTTCAGCGGCAACGACACCGATGCCGGTCGTTATCTCGGGGTCACGGTTTCCGGCGAGGCGGAAATCAGTCCGCGGATCCAGTTCTTCACGGCGCCGTATGCCTCGCTCGCCCGTTACGCCACGGAGTTGGTCGGGACGAGCGGATCGTCGGTGCTCAAGGTGGGTGTCGGCTCGGTGGGCATCAATCTTGCCGGAGCACCTTCGTCCGCGCTGGATGTGAATGGCACTGTCACGGCGACGGGCCTGAACGTGAACGGGACCTCGACGTTTGTCGGTCCGGTAAATGCCACTTCATTCAATGGTGCGCACACGGGCGATGGTTCAGCCCTGACCGGGCTGGCCAAACTCAGCGGCGGGAACACCTTTTCCGGAAACCAGATTCTGAACAATCGCCTCGGCATTGGCGAAGCCAGTCCCGGTGCCCGGTTGCATTTAGACGACTCGACCCACGTCGTCGGCATCATGGAATCCAGTTCCACCATTGGCACCTGGCTCGCTCTCGGAAACTCATCCGTCGGCGGAAGATTCTGGCAAATGATCTCGACTGGCTCCGGTAATGGCGAGGGGGCGGGCAAACTGTTGATCGGCTCCGGGACCACCGCTGGTGGAACGGGCATCGGAATGACCTTGGAAAGCGGAGGTGATGTTGGGATCGGAATTACGGACCCCACTTCCAAGCTGCACGTCAATGGTTCGGTGGCCATTCAGGGCTCCAGCGCGCTGCAGTTCGGCCAGGGCTTTACCAGAGAGACGAGCGCCGGCCAGATCGGTTATGGCACCCACTCCGGTGGTGCTTCAGGTTCGCTGGATATCGTGGGAGCTGGAACCACCCCCGCAAACCGCAGGATCACGATGTGGGCGGAAGGCGGCGCGCTGTTGAACGGAACTCTTCGGGTCACGGGGGGGACTGTCGCGGCGCAACTCGTCGAAGCCTTTATGGGGACTACTGGAGCCGGCGACATTCCAAATATGTCGCTGGCCCTCGCTACTGGACTAACCGTCGATAACGGAGTCAGGGCCCAGCATTTTGCCGTGGCTTCCGATCGGCGGATCAAGAGTGTGGTCGGCCTGAGCGAAGGGAAATCCGACCTCGCGACCCTGAAGCAGATTGAGATCACCGACTACAAATATCGGGATCTGGTCAACAACGGGTCCCGGACACAGAAAAAGGTCATCGCCCAGCAGGTTGAAGCGGTGTTTCCCCAGGCGGTCATGGTTTCCGCGGGAGTGCTGCCGGACATTTACAAGAAGGCGATCTCCAGCAACGGATGGATCCAACTTCAGGTGGACCTCAAAACCGGAGACCGGATCCGGGTTGTGAGCGGCAAGGCCGACCTGATTCACAACGTCGTTGCCGTGGCGCAGGGCAAACCGGGAAGCGGTGAGGAGCCGAAATTCCAGCTCGAGCCGCCGATCGCCGAGGGAGCGGTCTTCGTCTATGGCCGGGAAGTGAAGGACTTCCGATCGGTGGATTACGAGGCGATCGCCATGCTGAACGTCTCGGCCACGCAGGAGCTCGCCCGTCGGCTTGAAAAGCAGGACGCCGAGCTCGCGGAACTGCGCGGCGAACTGGCGAAGGCCCGGGGTGAGAAACAATCCCTCGCCGAGAACTTGTCGGCCATGGACGCCCGCTTGGTCCGCCTGGAGAAAGTCCTCAAGCAGCAGGCGGCCCTGTCGCCGGAGCGGGCAGGAGCCGAGCTGGTCCAAGTCGGCAATACCCAGGGTTCGTCTGCGCTGGTGAAGTAAGCCTGCCTGGTGGGTGCCGCGCCGATCCGGCGCGGACCCGCTTCCCCGAAACACCCCATGCCGCACATGATGAACTGGCCGTTACCCGGATTTCGCTCGTTCCCTCGGGTGCCGAGGGTGTTGCCAGATTTGGCGGGGACGCTCGGCCTGGTCGGTCTGCCGACCTCCACTCATCGACTCCCAACTTCCATCGACCTATGATCCGCCTTGCCCTGCCCGTCCGATTCGTAGTCTGGCTGCTCCTGCTGGGGGTGCTGGCCGGCCCGGCCGCGGCCCAGTCCAGCTTCGACCAGCGACAACTCCTTTACAGCACCAACTCGGCCCCGGTGCGCGGCGTCAACTGGGCGGCCCAAGGCCCTGGCCAGACGATTCCCAACGTGGTGGGCGCCACGCCAAACCAGTTCCGCGGCGCCATCGTTTACGGTGGGGTGACCAAGCAGGGGGCAACCAATGCTCTGATCGCTGGGAATTTTGCGGCCAATGCCGTCACGATCAACTGGCCGCGCTCGATGAACGGGGGAGTGGTCGTCTCCGTCCTGCGGGCGGCCGTCGGTGGCCCCTATCTCGCCAACGGATTTGATTTCCTGTTCGGTCAGCAGATCACGGTCCCGCTGACCGATGTCGCCGGGATCAAGCTGGCCGCGAACCAAACCAACTACTGGCACCCGGAGCCGATCACGATCGCGCGAATTACCAATAGCGGTTCACCCATCACCATCACGACCAATCTGGATGCAACCCACGCCGGCGAGCCGTATTACTGGAGTCCCCATGCCCAGCTGCCCTACGCCACCAAATCCGGACAGCAGCAGATCGTCTGGCGGACGGTCCAACCCGCGGGCACCACTCTCCCCGGCGGCGGCGTCGAATGGGTGACGCATGTGCGGGTCGGGTCCTTCTTCTACCCGATCAAGAACACGACGGTCGTCGTCTCGGGCATTCCGTTCAAGGAACCCCAAACCATCTACTGGACCAAGGGTGATTACGAAAAGACGGGCAAGCCGGTCTTGGTGCCCACCGGGGTGAAGCAGGTCAATTTCGTCTACAACGACAAGGTTCCGGCGGTGGTTCCCGAATCAGAAGTCGTGCTGGGCGGCAGCATCGTCAAAAACACGGCCATCGGAGGCTCCGCCGACAACGGCAACACCCAATACAATACTGGCACCATCAAGGTCGAATCCGGATTCATCACCGCCTACAATCGGGAGGGCCGGATCTTTATGGAACTGCTCGGTGACGCCACCGGCGCGAACACCAAACGGCAGTTGGGCTATGAAATCATCGAGATCGTGCGGGAACCCGTTCCGGCCGACGTCACGATCGAACTGGGTGAACGGGTCACGGCTTATCCCGAGAACAATCCATCGGATGCCGACTTGCGGCCCTCCCCGATCACGCAGGTCGGCCAGCCTTTTGCCTACCAACACAGCATTGGGGCCGGCGGAAGCCTGGAATTCTACGCCACCCGGGAAACCCAGCAGCTGACCGACTTTCAGGTCATCTGGACCCGGGAAGGCGTCGGCGGCCTGCATTGGCCCTATCGGTTTTCGCGCTACAGCTTTGTCTGGCCGACCGCGGTCGAAAAATACAGCCACTACCTCCGGCCGGAAGTTGCGGACGAGAACGCCGCGGCCGAGACGGCGATCACCCTGCCGGGGGAGAACGCGCCGAAGCTCGATTACCAGGATCCCTCCTTCAATCCCGCCAACAACGATTCGCCGCGGGCCGTCCTGACGGAGAGCTCCCGGTTTTACACCTTCTTGGATGCCAATCAGCCGGCCCTGCGGGCCCTGCTGCGTTACAACGTCGGCAATCACGTCGCCTTCGAGCGCGTCTTCTCCTGGCTGGTGGGCAACGTGCGGGACACGAATTTCGCGTCCAGCCGCATCGCCACCAACCTGACCGCGTGGAACGGCACGACGTTCGTCTGGAACGACGCCCTGACGGCACCCCGGGTGGTCCAGCAGACCGCCTACGTGGGTGACCGCATCGTGGCGCCGAACGCTGAGCTCGGGGCGACGGGCGACTACTTCGCGGGCTACATCAATCAGGACCGCGGAATCTCGTTCAATCCCAATGCCTACAAGGATCCGTTCGCGAACGGCTTTGAGGCGGCCAACGAGGGGGCGATCATTCCGGTCAACGCCATTCCCGGGGCGAACCAACTCGAGGTCTGGTGGTTCCGGAAGAATGCGCCCACCGGACTGCGGGATGAGTCGTTGGGCTTCACGCCCACTTATTGGCCGGCGGTCGTGGGGCAATACACCCTGGCCTATCCGGCGCCGGGGCATCCGCGCTACCGGGAAATCGTGCTCGCCAGCAACCATGGCAGCGGGCCGCTCAACAGCTTTGAAACCGGGGGCAGCCTCTACTTCAAGAACACCGATTCGGCATCGGTGGGCTTCAACCCGAACGAAGAACATGCCCTGCTGCAAGGCGGCCGGGTATGGGCGTTGCGCGATGACCTGAACGTGACCAATGGGGTGAACTATTCGTCGGACCCGTTCGCACTTCTGGAATTTCAGGATGCGGATGGCCGGCCCAGCATGTCTGCGTTTCGGGTCGTCCGGGAGTCCGCGACGGACAGGTTCGACTACTTCGTCGATGCCGGCACCATCCTCCAGCCCCCCATGCCGTTGCCCCTGTTGGACAAGCCGATCCCGCCCAACGGGCCGGGCGAGTTGCCGCGGAGCCTGAATGCCGAAGTCGCCCGGCGTGATGTGACCGGCCTGACGTTCCCGGGTGATTCCAGCACCGAGGCCAACGTTACCCTCTCGGACCGGCCGCTCTTCCAGACCTACCAGACCCTCCTGCTCCAGCGAACCGCGGGCACGGAAACCTTCTGGCTCTATCTGACGAATGTGGATTTCGCCCTGAACCAGATCAATGGCGTGCTTTCCGTCCAGCCGCCGGTGGGCTTGCTGGGAATGGATAGGATTACCCAGCCCGTGGATACCAACCGGGTGACCTATGCGGTGGCCAACGTGGCCGGAATCACGAATGGCGTGACCGCGAAACTGGCGCACCCGGACTCGGAAAAGAGTTGGACCGTGACCGTTTCCGCGGTGACAACCAATTCGCCCGGTCCCTCCGGAACTGTTACCGTGAGTTTTGCCGACCTGCTGTTCAAGCCGCTGGAGGATGGGGACGTCACCGCTGCGACCGCATTGGTGCTTTCGCCCCAAACCAAGACCCAAATTGACGCCCTAGTCCCGGGGGGCTTCGTCAGCGGGTGGCAGGTGGCCTACGAGTCCCTGGCCGAAGTCGCTGCCGGTGCCACCCAGGAAGCCGCTGACCGCACCGCGTTCTACAACCAGATCACGTTTCAAGACCGCAAAGGCAGCCTGTGGGTTTACCGAGGCCCCCACTCTGCCTCCGATTCGGCGACCCGGCAGGTGCAGTTCTACTACAAGACCCTGCCCGGCTTCTGGTTCCCCACCGACGCGTCCGGCAACGTCTTGGGCACATCTGGACTCGCCGAGCAACCGGCCGCCGGAACCATCACGCCATACCTCCGGCCGCCCGATGGCGCTACCGGATACCTTGGGGATTCGGTCTATGGCTACCGACTTGAGAATGAGGACGCGAATGGCCTGCCGGAAGGCGACGGCAATGCGCTGGGCATCACCTATCGGGCCGTTTGGCCGGAAAGTGCCCCGGTCTTGCAGATGGCTGAAACCCTGACCGTTCCCAAGCGAGGACTGCCGGCGGTGCGCGGGCAGACCAGCCTGGAAATCCTGTATCAGCAGTCGGTTAACGACGATGCGACGCGTCCCTCCGTGGTGCTCCATGACCCGACGGCCGCGAAGAAATTCCCGCTGTTCGACACCAAGCCCGATGACACGGCGGACGGTCTGAACAAGATTCCAGCGTCGATCCAGACGTCCGTTTTCCGCGGAAAGACCTACTTCCCGCGCTTGGCGCCGCACTTGGCGGAACGCTTCTTCTTCGACCCCAACGCCAGCAAGAACGGTTCACTGATCTTCCAGGGGCAGTTTAAGGCCGAGGTGCTCGGGGAGAGCTATTTGCAGCCCAATTTCCTGAGCCCGAATGACTTGGCCGCCCTCAAGGCGCTGTGTGCCAACGACGACCCGCAAAAGACGGACTGGAACAAGGCCATTGATGACGCGGGCACCGGGGGATTAACGCTCGATTTGGAGACGTTTTATCCCAATCCCGCCAAACCCGGGACCTTTACCAGCACGATTGACGTGGATGGGCAGGCGGTGCGCCAAGCGGTGGTCGTTCACGCCGGGGAACTGGCCGAGGTGAAGCACAGCGATTCGGCGGTGGATTCTTACGCCCTGACTTCAATCGGACCCGGGACCGGATATGTGACCCTGATCGCCGGGCAGGGAGTCGCCTTCACGCCCCCGGACGAGCCGGTGAGCATCAAGATCATCAAGGTGGTGGATACCCTCTACCGCGGCGAAGTGAAGGTGATCCTGTCCTCGAATCCGTTGGCCGAAAAGGTGACGATGCAGCAGATCTTGGATCTGGCCGGCCATGTTGACCAATACGACTTCGAATGGTGGATCGCCGCCCCGGTTGATGGCGCCCCGCCACCGGTCTACGGGAACACGCCGGCGAACCTGCTGTTTTCAGGGAGCCCCGATCCTTGGCGTCATCTCCGGCATCCGCTCATCAGCGATACGCCGGCCTCGTTGGGCGGTGCGGGTAGCCCAAGCACGTCGGCTCGGCTGGCCGTCGGCGACGTGGGGACTCGGGTGGTGCCCCTCAGCACCGTTCCCTTCACGGGCGTGACCGCCGTCGGCCCGAATCTCCAGTTTACGGTCGCGGCCGAGGCGGTCAGCCGCCTGATCGTTGGAAATCAACTGGTCGTTCGCAACGGCTCCGGGGTCGAGGTTCCCGCGCAGGTTGCGAGCATTGAACCGACGGGAACCCCCTCGGTGAACAGCTTGACGGTCGGACCGGCGACGGCGACGGCGCTGCCGGCGGCCGGCGACGCCGTCCAGCTCTACGAGCGGGTCGTGGAGCGCCAGCCGCAGAGCGTGATTTACCGGGATTTCTCCGTGCCCAGCGGCAATTCCTATTCGCAATACTACCTGAGCCTGGACCTCGACGATGCGTTGGGTGTGAACGTCTATGTGAACGGCGAGCTGGTGGTGACGGCGAATCGCGGCGAGGAGGACACGGCGACCACGACCGCCCCCGCCGGCTTTTTCCCGGTGCCCCTGGCCAAGACGTATGCGCTGGGGCCGCAGCTCTTTGCGGGGGGGACGACGGCCGCCGGCATGACGAAACATCGGGTTGCGGTCGAGCTGTTCTCGGGTGCGGTTCCCGGCGCTGCGCTGCGCTTCAACTGCCAGTTGGATGCCTACCAAAGCGTGGACCTGGTGGACGCCCCGGGTTCGCAGTGGCTGAAGCTGGATTCCGCCAAATACCCGGACAAGATCCGCACGATCTTGGGTGAAAGCGCCGATGTCCGGGCCCTGAGCGACAACTATGTCATCTCCCGTTACCGGGCCAACGATCCTTGCCATGCCTCCTACCAGCCCGATGTGGCGGGCGTCAAACAGGGCTGGTCCCAGTGGACCGACCCCGCGTTGGCCGAAGGCTGGATCAAGCGGGTCTTGGCCGGCATCAATCCGTTCAATCAGCGGACCAGCGACCTGTTCAACAATACGGTCAACACCGACGCGAACATCCTGACCTCCGCCGGCAAGCGCTGGGAGGGCGACATCGCGTTGAACCTCGACAGCATCAACAACTACGGACTGATCGAGATCTACGAGACCGTGCTCCGGCGGGGCAAGGACCTGAGCATCAATGCCGGCATCAGCTATGATCCCGCCAATGACGCACTGCTGCTGGCCGCGGGATATCTGAGCGACCTCTACATGCTGATCGGCAATGAGGCCCGGTCCGACGCGGCGAACCCGACCATCGGCATCGGCACCAAGAACCAGGTTTATGGTGACGTCGCTACCGCGCTCTTCGCCTTCAAGGGCCAGTTGCCCACCCTTTTGGAAGAGGAGCTGGCGTTGCTCCGGGGACGGGACGACTTCCTGCAGCCGGGCGTGCGGCTGGCGCCGGTCTATAACCGGATGATCTGGAACTACACCCGCGGCATTGACGCCGGCGAGGTGATCTACGCGTTGAACTACAACATTCTCGACCAGAACACGGACGGTAAGGTGGACGCCACCGATGCCGCCAAGCTCTATCCGCAGGGCCATGGCGATGCCTACGGCCACTACTTGACCGCCTTGAAGGGCTACTACTCGCTCCTCATCGACAAGGACTTTGCCTGGGTGCCCCGGATCGAGGCGGTCAACATCCTGGGTAAGCCGGTCGCCGTGGATTACCAGGACGAGCGCAAGTTCGCGGCCGCCGCCGCGGCGGTGGCGCGCACGGGCCGGCAGGTCTTCGACCTCACGTGGCGGAAAGACTATCGGCCAGGAGACGACGTTGGTTGGGAGCATTTTTTGGCCACCCGGGAGAATACCGGGCAACCGATTCCGACCCGTCGCGAATGGGGTGTGGATCACTGGGCGGCCCGCACCGGTGCAGGGGCCTACCTGAACTGGGCCCTCGGCAACTCCATCCTGCCGCCAGTCGATCCCAATCCCCGGCACGAAGGCATCCAGAAGGTGGACCGCACCACGGTGCCTGAACTGAAGGAGCTCGCCCTGACCGCGGGTGAACTGCAGGTCGCCATGGACAATGCTGAAGGCCGCTTGACGCCCCTTGGGGTCGCCAGTGGCAGCCTCGCGTTCGACTTGAACCCCAACCTGGTGACCGGGACGGATCCCAAGGCTCACTTTGAACAGGTTTATGACCGGGCCCTCGGGGCGCTGAACAATGCCGTCGCCAGCTTTGACGACGCCAAGGACGTCACCCGGCTCATGCGGAGCGAGCAGGACTCCCTGGCAGAACTGCAGGCCTCGGTGATCCAGCAGGAACTCGCCTACACCAGCACCCTCATCGAACTCTACGGGACGCCTTATCCCGACGACATCGGACCGGGCAAGCTCTACAAGCAGGGATATGCCGGCCCCGACCTGTTCCATTACACCTACGTGGAAACCGAATCCATCGAGGCGCCGGGCATCTTCACGCCCAACCAGCCCGACTACGTGGCGAAGATTGATATCCAGCAGTTGAATGCCAATTGGAGTTACGTCACCAACTTCCCCCGCACGGACCTCAGCACCAACGGGCCGGTGGACGGTTCCTCCAGCGACCTGGTGATCATCAATCTCAATGACCCGAAGTATGAGGAGGTTGACCCGGTTACCGGCAAAAAACTCTATTACATCCCGTATGCGTTCGGCTCGCACGGCTTCTTCGACAAGCCCAAGACCTGGACCTCCAAGCGCCAGTCGCCGGGCAAGATTCAGCAGGCCATTTCGGAAGTGATTCAGGCGCACGACCGGATGTATTACGCGCTCGCCGCCCAGTGCGAGAGTGACAAGCAGGACCTCGACAAGGCCGTGCAGATCTTCAAGGCCAAGTGGCAGTCCTTCGCGGACGCAAAGGGGCTCGATGGGAAGATCAAGGACACTCAACACGACATCAACAGCCGCCAGGCCGGCTACGACATCGCGAACAAGTGGATTGAAGGTGGGGTGGCGGCCATTGACGAAACCAAGGAAGCCCTGCTGGCGGCCGTTCCCGACAATGCGATCTTCGGCCTGGCCGGTGGCGGTGACCTGCTCACCCCGATCGCCGGGACCTCGATTCTGGGTATTCTGTCGGTTGTCAAAGGCGCGCTGATGGTGGGTGACGCCATCGCCTACACCGCGGTGCAGAGCGAAAACGTATCCGATTCAAAGGAACTGTTGGATTACGTGAATCAGATGAACGACCTCGCGCGGCAGCAGGAACTGAAAGAGGACATCTTCGAACTCGGAAACCGGCTCAAGGCCGTTCAGGGCGACTTCCAGGTGATCAACGAGAAGTTGCGCATCCTTGACGATGCCAAGCGCCGTTATGCGTCCCTGGTTGCCGAAGGCGACCGCATCCAGCAGGAGCGGGAGATCTTCCGGCAGCGCTCTGCGGCGATCGTCCAGGGCTTCCGCACGCGGGATGCGGCCTTCCGCATCTTCCGGAACGAGAAACTGGAGCGCTACAAGGCGCTGTTCGATCTCTCGGCCCGCTACGCATATCTCGCCGCCAACGCCTATGACTACGATACGGGCCTGCTGAATACGCCCAAGGGTCGGGAGTTCGTGGCGCGCATCGTCAACTCGCGCGCCCTCGGGGTGGTGAAGAACGGCGACCCGCAATTCGCCGGCAGCAATCTGGGTGACCCCGGTCTCTCGAGCGTGCTCGCCGAGATGAAGGCGGATTGGGAAGTGGTGAAGGGACGCCTCGGTTTCAACAATCCGACGGCCTACGGAACCACCTTCTCCCTGCGCACCGAGAAGCACCGCATCCTGCCGACCGAGGAGGGGCGGAACGCCTGGAAGGATGTGCTCATCGGCTCGCGCAAGGCCAACATCTTGGAGGATGCCGACGTGAAACGGTTCTGCATGCAGATCGATTCCCGCAACGGCCTGCCCGTGCCCGGCCTGGTGGTCGAGTTTGAGACCACGATCGCCGACGGCTACAACTTCTTCGGCCAGACGCAGCAGGGCTGGGACAGCTACTTTGATTCCAGTTCGTTTGCGACGAAGATCTTCGGGGCGGGCATCGCCTTCGAAGGTTACGTTGGCATGGCCAATCCGGTCGCGAACACCGGGGCTGTGGTCGGCGCCGGCGGCACGTCCGCGGGTGATCCCAACCTGGCGTTCCTGGATCCTCTGGCCTTGGGTGCAACGCCGGGGGTCTACCTCATTCCGGTGGGCCTCGATTCCATGCGTAGCCCGGCCTTGGGGGACGCGGGCAATGTCCGCACGTGGTCGGTGGAGGACGTGACCATCCCTTTGCCGTTCAACATCGGGGCGTCCGCCTTCTCGAACAAGGCGCTCTATCAGACGGGCGAATCGCTCTCCGAACCGCTCTTTGGCCTCCGCAAACACGCCTCGTTCCGGCCGGTGTCCACCACCGCCGCCTTCAGCAGCGTGATTTACGGCAACAACGGCACGCTGCAGCGGTCGCAGTTCACCAACACGCGCCTGATCGGACGATCGGTGTGGAACAGCAAGTGGAAGCTGGTCATTCCCGGCACCAAGTTGCTCCACGACCCGGATGAAGGGTTGCGGCGCTTCATTGAATCCGTGACCGACATCAAGCTTCACCTCGTGACCTATTCCTACGCCGGCAACTGAGCCATCGCTCCGGATACATATGACCACCAAATCCTTATTGGCCGTTCTTCGGGGCGCATTGCTTGGGTTCCTGCTGCTCGGCCTGACATCGGTTCGAGTCGTCGCCTTCCCGCCGGCGTTGCCGCATACCGTTTACGGCATGGTCCGGGACGAATTGGGGAACCCGCTGACGGCGGGGGCCACGATCATCTTGGAGTCTGCCTCAGGGGTGAAGGTGTTTGGCGTCGTGTCTGGCCTGCTGGAGCCCGGGGTGAATTACCGGCTAAGCGTTCCGCTTGATGCGGGACTAACCAGTGCCGCCTACCGGCCAACCGCATTGAATCCCCGGGCGCCGTTCAAGATCCGGGTGAAGATCGGCTCTGTTTCCTACCTGCCGATCGAAATGTCCCGGGACTTTGCCGCCCTGGGTGAGCCCGGGAAACGCACCTTGCTCAACCTGACCTTGGGTGAGGATAGCAATGGCGACGGCCTGCCGGATGCCTGGCAGCGCCGGGTCAATTCGGACCTCAGCAAGGTCGCGCCGGGTGACGATTCGGACAAAGATGGCATGAGCAACTTGGACGAATATCTTGCCGGCACCTACGCCTACGATCCGGACAGCGGGTTCGTCCTCGATATCGTTCAGAACGAAGCCGACGCCCCGCTGCTGGAGTTCACCGCCATCAATGGACGCAGCTACTCCCTCCAGGGGTCAACTGACCTCGGTCAGTGGAGTCCGGTGCAGTTCCGGTTAGTCACCGCCGGCTCCGAGGGCCAGCCGCTCAGCACTTACGTGGCAGGCGACATCCGCCGCGTGCAGGTGCAGGTGGCGACTCCGGCGGGCCAGCCAATTCCTCAGTTCTTCAAACTGATCTTGGAATGAGGCGCGGAACGTTCATGGGCACCCGAGGGTGGACGGGTTACCCGAGCCGGGTTGGCTCGGGCGCGACCGCCGGCCAACGCGGCCGCGGTTCGGCGGGGCGAATCAATCGCTCCGTCGGACAACACCCCGTTTAGGAGCCTCATGCCATCCTCCCTGGTGACCGCGGAAGCTGGTGCCCCTGTGGCTGGGCGGATGCGTTTATTGAAATGGGTTGGGCTGATGGTTTTGGTGTGCGGGTTGGGGATTGGGTTGGTGGTGTGGCGGCACGGGCCGGCCGAGGCCGAATTGCCGAGCGAACTGGCCTCGAATTTGGTCCGCCGCGAAGGGCGCCTGTATTCGCCGGGGGCTAGTGGGCCGTTCGACGGCTGGATGCTGGAGCGGTATCCGGACTCCGGGTTGAAGTCGCGTTCCCGGGTAGTCGGCGGCATGTTGGAGGGGGTTTCGGAAGGTTGGTTTACCAATGGTGTCCTGCAAATCCGGGAACATTTTGTGGACGGCACCAGCGAAGGCCCGGTGACGAAGTGGCACGCCAACGGGGTGAAGCTCTCGGAGGGAACGGCGCGGGCCGGCAAGTTCGAGGGCATGTTTCGGCGTTGGCATGAAAACGGGCAACTGGCGGAGGAGTTGGTGCTTCAAGCGGGGCAACCTGATGGCGTTGCCCGTTCGTGGTTTCCCAGCGGTAGCCTCAAGGCGGAGGCTACCCTCAAGTCCGGCCAGGTGCTGACCCAGAAGTTCTGGAAAGACGGGGAACAGGTGGCCGAACCTGTGCTGGCGGAAGCGGGAGGTTCGCAATGAAACCTCTGGCTTGGCTGACCTTGGCGGTCCTGCCGGCGGTCACCTTGGTGGCGGGGCCGCTGCGCCTGGACCGGGGCGTCCTCACGGCGTGCGGCGGCGCCGCCAGCTCGGCGCGCTTCGCCGTGAACGGCAGTCTTGGCCAGCCGGTGGCGCATTCCGAGGCGGCAACGGCTGGCGTATTCGCCGGCCGGGCGGGCTACTGGAGCCAGACCTTGCGTTGGTTGAACGCGGTGCCGGCGGCGGGAACGGACAGCCTGGAACGACGTGCGGGGCAGGGGGCCCACGTGCTGGCGGCCGAACTGACCGGGAACGACACCGACGGCGACTGGGACCCACTGCAGGTCGCGTCCGTGGCCACGGTGTCCGCCAACGGCGGGGTCGTGCTGCGAGACGGCCCGTGGATCCTTTACCAACCGCCGGCCGGCGGTGGTCCGACGACTGACACCTTCACCTACCAGGTATCCGACGGGCTCGGCGGCCTGGCCGAGGGCACCGTTATCGTTCAGGTGGCCGGACCGCCGGGCACCTCGGCCGGACCGTTGGCCATCCGGCCGCTGGGCGGACTGCCGGCCCAGGTCGAAGTGCGCTTCCAAGGCATCGCCGGCCGCAGCTACCGGGTGGAGACCGCCGCGGCGGTCAATGGTCCGTGGACCGCCGCCGGCACGGTGGTGGCCGGGACCGACGGTCGGGTCCTGTTCGTTGAGCCGGTGACGGTGGAACCCCGCTTTTTCCGGCTGCTTGAACCATGAACGTCTGCCTGTCCTTCCCCCGTCCGTCCGCCGGTCTCACCCTGTGGGCTGGCGTCCTGCTGGCGTGGGGCAGCGAACGCGCGCACGCCCAGCTCGGCTCCTACAACCACCAGGAATCCGGCCCGCAAGTCGCGACGCTGAACGCGACCACCTTGGAACCGGCACTGCCGCCCTTGCAGGAACACGTGCCGGCACTCGTGGCCGCCAACGCCGGCTTGGAATTCCCGGCGCTGATCACCCGGGCGTTCTCCAACCTGCTGCTGGCCATCCCGGACAACTCCGCCGTGGGCGCCGTGCACGCGCCGGTGGTCAGCGGCGTGCCGGGCACGATCGCCGCGTTGCAGGTGCAGCTCACCCTTTCGCCGCGTGGGGCGGAACCGATGTTTAACGGGGACTTGTTCGTCACCCTCAGCCATGAATCGGGTTATGCGGTCCTGCTGAACCGGGTGGGCCGGCGCGAAGGCTCGGCCACCGGCTACGCGGACAACGGTTTCAGCTTCACCCTGTCCGACGCCGCCGCGGCGGACGTGCACACCTACCGGCAGACCGTGACGGGCAACGAGCTGACGCCGATCTCCTCGGCCACACCGGCCGCGCCGCTGACCGGGACCTGGCAGCCCGATGGCCGGACCGCGGACCCGGGGACGGTGCTGACAACTTCCCCGCGGATCACCTCGCTGGGCGCCTTCACCGGGTTGGACCCCAACGGCGAATGGACCCTGTTCGTGTCGGACCTCGGCGCTGGCGGTCTCGCCCAGCTCGAATCTTGGAGCCTCGAGTTCACCGTTGTCCCCGAACCCCACGAAACCGCCGCGCTAACCGCTGCCGCGCTCCTCCTGACCGCCGCCGCCAGACGCCGGCTAGGGCGCACTCCCTGAGCGGGCGATCGATGCCTCGGGGGACGGTTTCCTGCTGGATCGGGTTGTCCGAACTCCGGACGACCGCGGCGGAGCATTGAAGTCCTCGTAGGCTTGTGGGCAGGCTGGACGCATCTTCGCCATGGAGTTGTTCCCCACGGTTGCCCGGTGCCTGCTGCTGCGCGTGGTCATGTCGCTGGGCATGACGTGGGCGTGGGACGCGTCCGGCGCGGCACGGCTGCCGGTGGACTATTCGATCAAGCGTTGGGTCAGCTCCGAGCAGTTGCCATTTTCCAACGTCGAGGCGCTCGTGCAGACGCGGGACGGCTTCATCTGGTTCGCCATGAACGGCGGACTAGGCCGGTTTGACGGGCAACACCTGCGGGTCTTCGACGCGGCGAACACGCCCGAGCTGCCGGTGCCGGTGGTCACCGCGCTGGCCGAAGCGCCGGATGGGAGCCTGTGGATCGGCTCGGCCGGCGGCGGACTTGTGCGCTGGGATGCCGGCCGCTTCCAGCGATTCGGTCCGGCGGACGGTCTGCTCAACGAGCAGGTGAAGGCCCTGAGCCTGGGCGCGGACGGACGGCTGTGGATCGGCACGGACGGCGGCGGGGTGTTTGTGCGGAGTCCGGACGGGCAGTTTTGGAACTACGGTCCGAAAGAGGGGCTCGAAGACCCCTACGTGGTGGGTCTCAAGATGGATGTGTCCGGGAAACTGATCGTGGCGACCTTCCGGCAAGGTCCCTGGGTAATGAGCGGAGAACGGTTTCGCCGGCTGGAAGTGGTTCCCGCTCCGCCAAACCAGGCGGATCTGTCGCTCACGCAGGCGGAGAGCGGCCGCGTGTGGCTGGGCACCAGCGGCGGGGTTTACGCGTTTGAGGGCGAGCGCTTCGAGCGCTGGGCGCCGGGAGATTCGCTGGGCGGGGCCACGGCGCTCACGGCATGGGAGGTCGCGACCAACGAGGTGTGGATCGGCACGGACCGGAACCTGATCCGGTGGAAGCACGGCGAATGGGCGGCTTACCCCACCGGCGGGGCCACCGCGCCCCGGATGGCCAACGCATTCCTGGTGGATCACGAGGGGTCCACCTGGCTCAGCGTGGAGGGCGGTGGGTTGCTCCAGTTGCGTCCGACTCCGATCGCGGTTCTGGGTGCGGCGGAAGGCTTGGCGGGGGACGAAGTGACTTCCATCTGTGCGGCGCGGGACGGCGCGCTCTGGATTGGCACCACCCACGGGCTGACGCGGCACGGGCCGGAAGGTTCGCGCCTGTTCACGCGCGAAGACGGGCTGCCGGACCTGTGCGTGTTTTCCGTGCAGGAGGACGCCGCCGGTTCCATGTGGGTCTCGACCCGGAGGGGCGGCGTCGTTCGCTGGTTGGACGGGCGGTTTGTCCCGGTGGCCGGCTCGGGCGGCAAAAATCCCGACGTGGGATGGTGCGTGGTGCGGGGCCGGGGGCAGGGCATGTGGGTGGGAACTCCGCGCGGGCTCCTGGAGTATCGGGATGGCCGGTTTGTCCGCCGGATCACCGGCGACCAAGGCCTTTCCAACAATGACGTTCGCTGCGTCGTCGAACAGACGGACGGCGTGCTCTGGGTGGGCACCTCCTATGGGCTGAACCGCATTTCTGACTCCGGGGTGCAGGTGTTCACCGTGACGGAACGGAATGAGCCCCTCGATGTGGTGATTTCGCTCCATCTCGACGCCGAGGGCGCGCTGTGGATCGGCACCATGGCGCGGGGCCTGTTCCGGCTGCAGGATGGCAAGCTGCACCGGTATTCCACCGCCGACGGACTGCCCGACAATGCCATCAATTCCATCATGGAGGATCCGGAAAACCGGCTGTGGCTGGCGACCGGCAACGGATTGGCGGTGGTTTCACGCAGTGAACTGGTGACGCGGCAGCTCCAGCCGGAACTGCCGCTGAACATCCGGGTCTATCGGCGCAGCGACGGCCTTCGGTCCGAGGAGATGACGGGCACGATCCAGCCCACCGCCGCCCGCACGGCCGATGGTCGGCTCTGGTTCTGCACGGCCAATGGACTGGCCTCCTTTGCGCCGACGGCCGTGGCGCCGCGGAGCAGCATGCCGCGGGTCTCGCTCGAGCGGGTGGCCATGGAAGGCCCGCATCCGGTTGAAGGCTTGGACGGGTGGTTGGCAGGACGGGTGTTGTCGCGCCTGAAGCCGACCAGCGAGTATGGTTCGGCACCGGCCCCCGCGGGCCAACGGCGCGCGGTGTTTGCCCCGAGCCGCTTCGAGGAAATCCAGATTCCGCCGCAGCAGGAACGGCTCGATTTCCAGTTTGTCTGCCCGAGTTTCGTCGCGCCCCAGGCAATCGTCTATCGCTACCGGCTGACCGGCTTCGACAGCGGCTGGGTGGAGGCAGAAACGCGGACCGCGGCCTACTATACGCGGGTTCCTCCTGGCCGATACCGGTTTGAGGTCGAGGCGCGGAACCAGTCCGGTGTGTGGAGCCAGCCGGGTGCCGCCATTGGCGTTTGGGTTCAGCCCGCCTGGTGGCAGCAGGCTGAGTTCAGGATTCTCGGAGTGATTCTGTTTCTGGGCTCCGGAGTCGTGTTTTACCAAGTCCGGATCCGCCAGGTCCGCCGGCAACGGGAAGCTTCCGCCGAGTTCTCGCGCCAGTTGATCCGTTCCCAGGAGCAGGAGCGGGCGCGGATTGCCGGAGAACTCCACGACGGTCTCGGGCAAGAACTCCAGCTCATCCGCAACCGTGCCGAGATCGTCCGCCGCCGGACGCCGCTCGACGAGGAGAGCGCCCGCCAGCTCGCGTCCATTTCCGAGACCGCCGCGCGGGCGATTCACGGCGTGCGGGCGCTTTCCCGGGGATTGCGGCCGCCGGAACTGGATCAGCTCGGTCTGTCCGAGGCGCTGCGCTGGCTCGGTCGCAACTGCGCGGAAAGCGCCCCCATGCGCCTGGAGTTCAGCGTCGCCGACGTGGATGAGGCCCTGCCGGGCGATTACCATGTGGACTTCTACCGGATCGCGCAGGAGGCGTTGAACAACGCCATCCGGCATTCGGGGGCGTCAGAAATCACCTTCGAGGTTCAATGGATCGGCCGCGCCCTCCAGCTCTCGGTGTTCGACAACGGCCACGGATTCGATCTGGAGGCGGTGGAATCGGCGCCGCGGCTGGGTGCGGGACTCCGCAACATGCAGGCCCGGGCGGCGCTGTTGCAGGGCTGTCTGGAGTTTCAGTCGCAGCCCAACGTGGGAACACGGTTGACCCTGACCGTGCCGGTGCCGGATAACCCCGGGCCACAGCCATGATCCGCGTCCTGATCGTTGATGACCATCCTATTGTCCGCCAGGGACTTCGGAACCTAGTGGAATTGGCGGAGGGCGTGGAGGTGGTGGGCGAAGCGGCCGATCTGCCAACCGCATTCGAGAGAATCACCAGTCTGCGCCCGCATGTGGCGGTCTTGGACCTTAACTTGGGGCACGGTTCCGGACTTGAATTGGTGGCCCATTGCCGCGCCCTCACACCACCAGTGGGTGCGGTCGTGCTGACCATGCACCGTGAGGAAAGCACGTTTCAGGCGGCCGTGCAGGCGGGGGCAGCCGCCTACGTGCTCAAGGAAAACGCCAGTGAGGACGTCCTGCTCGCGATCCGGTCGGTCGCAGCCGGCGGCTTCTTCCTCAGCAGCAGTCTCCGCGAGTTCATGGGCAGGAATGGTCCCGGCCCGGTCTCCCCGGTTCCGTCCGGAACGGCGAATTCCGGACTGACCCCCACGGAACGCCGGGTGCTCCGGCTGATCGGCATGAACCGCACCACCAAGGAAATCGCCCACGAGCTCTGCATCAGCCCGCGCACGGTGGAAACCCACCGGGCGCACATCTGCGAACGGCTGAACCTGCGGGGCGCCCAGGCACTGCTGCGCTTTGCCCTCGAAAACCGCGCTTCACTCTGAAGGGTCTTGGGGGCGGCGGGGTCCGTAGTAGCACGGATGGGTCATCCGTGATGCCACCTAGCGACATTTGGTGAGAGCACGGATAGCCCGGTGCTGCAGGACATGGCATAGCACCGGGGTCAGTTGGCGGTCCAACCGACTTCCAATGACTGTCATGGTGGTGGATGACTCAATCGAAATGCGCAGCCTGATCCGTGATCTGGTGGCGCCGTGGGCCGATGAGGTCATTGAGTGCGGCGACGGCGCGGAATGCGTGGCCCGCTTCGGCGAAGTTCGTCCCGACTGGACCGTCATGGATGTGCGCATGCCGGTTCTGGATGGCTTTGGCGCTACCCGGCTGATCCAGACCGCTCATCCCGGGGCCAAAATCCTGCTGGTGACCCAGACACCGTCCGAGGCGTTTCTCCAGGCAGCAGCGGAATCCGGCGCGTCCGGGTTGCTGGCCAAGGATAATTTGCACCGGGTTCCGGAGTTCTTGCAAGCCCATCGCTCCGCATGAAGTCGCTCCGCTTCCATCTGCCGGGAACGGCTGCCGTTGCCTTGGCCGGACTGTTTTTGGGCACTTTCGCGGGGGAAGTGTTGGCGAGTCCGTTCACTTATCAGGGACGATTGGTCGACGGGGGTGCTTTGGCGAACGGGACCTACGAACTTACCTTCCGCCTGTTCAACGATGCCGCCGTGGGGGCGGTCGTCGGCACTCCGCTGGTGCTGGCCCCGGTCGGGGTCACCAACGGGCTTTTCACCGTCAATCTCGACTTCGGCAACGGGGTGTTTGACGGCTCCGCTCGCTGGCTGGAGATGGCGGCCCGCACCAATGGCTCCACCTCCGCCCCGGAGACGCTGCTGCCCCGACAGCCGGTCAACGCGGTGCCCTACGCGATTCGGGCCTTTGCCGGCTCGGGCAACGCGGCGGAACTGACCACGGGGACGATTCCGGACGCCCGCTTGGGTGCGAACATTCCCCGGGCCGCCGACGTCAATTCCCTCAGCAACACGTTGACGGCTCGTCTGGCAACGCTGGAGGCGGCGCTCAACTCCCTCTCCAACCGCGTTCCTGCGGGAACGACGGTGGTGTCATCGGATCCGGGTGATGCCGCGCTGTTGGGCGCAGGTTGGAACCGGTTTTCGTCCGTTGCCGCCCCATCTTGGACCGCGGGTGCCACCACGGATGCCCCTTCCGGGCGCACCGGACACTCCGCGGTCTGGACCGGCCAGACGTGGATGATTTGGGGCGGCACCGTGGGCAACGGCGTGCTCTCCCAGACTGGTTCCAGCTATGATGCCGCCAGTGACAGTTGGCGGCGGATATCGGAACTCGAACCGCCGGCGCCCCGACAGAATCATGCGGCGGCTTGGACGGGCACTGTGCTGCTGATTTGGGGCGGTTCCGGTTCCGGTGGCAACCTGAACAACGGCAAGGCGTTTTCTCCGGCCACGGGAAACTGGACGTCCCTGTCATCGGTCAATGCGCCCGCGGGGCGCGCCCAGATGACCGCGGTTTGGACTGGCAGCCGGCTGCTGGTTTGGGGCGGGCGCAATGCCAGCGGCCTGCTGGCGGATGGCAAGCTGCTGAACCCGGCTGGCGGTTGGACCGATTTGCCAGCTTTGGGAGCACCGGAAGCGCGATTTGGCGCCACTGGATCATGGACCGGTTCGGAGTTTCTGGTGTGGGGTGGTTCGGGGGAACTGGGGGAACTCGGCACCGGCGGCAGGCTGCCGCTCGCCAGCGGCACGACGCCCGGAGCGTGGGCGGCCCTGCCGACGACCAACGCACCCACCGCACGCTCCGGACACACGATGATTTGGACCGGCACCAAGGCGCTGGTGTGGGGCGGCCGACAGGGCGGCGTGCCGGTGAATACCGGGGCGGCGTATGACCCGGTCGCCAATACGTGGAGCCCCTTGCCAACGGCGGGCGCTCCCGCCGCACGGCACGGCCACGTGGCCGTCTGGACCGGCGAGGAAATGGTCATTTTCGGAGGGCAAACCGGGCCTTCTGCCGGCAGTGCGATTGCCACCGGGGGCGCCTACAACGCCGCCACCGGGCAATGGCGTTCCTTGGGCAACGGCGGCACGCCGCTCGCTCGCTCCCAGGCGACCGGCGTCTGGACCGGCAGTGAATTTCTCGTCTTCGGCGGCACTGCGGGCAATGCCCCGCTGGCCACCCTGCAACGCCTGAACCCGCAACCCACCTGGCATTTTTATCGCAAACCATGAACCCGCGTTTCTACCTGCCCCTGCTGGCCTGCTTGGCGACGTTGCTCGCCGCGGGCCGCGCCCAGGCGCATTGGGTCACCCAATCCTTCGATCTCAAGGCCGGCTGGAACGCCGTGTTCCTCCATGTGGACGCCTCCCATGCCTCCATCGCCACGCACTTGGCTTCTGACCCCAATGCCAGCATCGAGGAAATCTGGCTCTGGGAACCGCCCACGTCGCTGGCCCAGTTCGTCCAGACGCCCCAAGAGCCGGTGAATGGCGGCAGCCAGTGGCGGGCTTGGAAGCGCACCGAGGCCGGCGCTTCTGTGCTCCAGAATCTGATCCCGAACGCGGCTTACCTCGTGCGGGTGCGGTCCGATATCCCGACCTTTAGCTGGAACCTCAAGGGCAAAGCCATTGCGCCCCGCTACCAGTGGGTCAGTTCCGGCTTGAACTTCTTGGGCTTCCCCATCGCTCCGGCCACCCCACCCACCTTTGAGGACTTTCTCGCGCAGTCGCCTCCCGAGTTCCAGCAGACGGCGGAAATCTTCCGCTATCCCGGCGGTGATCTTGGTCCCGGCAATCCGCTGCAGGTCCTCACCCTTCGCGCGACGCCGGTAAAGCGCGGCGAAGCCTACTGGATCCGTGCGGGCGAGGTTTACAACCGCTACTACGGCCCGTTTGAGGTCATCGCGAACGGCACCGGCCTGGTCTCCCTCGGCGACCAGGTCAGCGTTACCAGCGTGCGCCTGAAGAACCTCACCCCCAACACGCTGACTGTATCGCTGAATCTGGTGGCGTCCGAGGCGCCCCCGGCCGGCCAGACTGCGATTGTCAATGTTCCGCCGCTGCTGGTGCGCGGAGAACGCAACCCGACCAATCTCACCTACACCTACGTTACACTGCCTGTGGGAACGGCGCGTTCTTGGACCTTGGCACCTTATGGGCAACCCGGCTCCGACACGGAGGTTGTCGTCGGCTTGGACCGGTCGACCTTTGCCGGAAACGTGGGCGACCTGTTCGCCGGAGTGCTGCGGTTCACCGACTCGCTCGGGCAGTCCCGGGTGGACATGGGACTATCCGCGACGGTCGGTTCCACCGCCGGCCTCTGGGTTGGCAATGCCGTGGTCGCCGAAGTCGGCCACTATCTGAAGACGTTCCAGCGCAACTCCGACAACCGACCGGTGACGCTGCCGGACGGTCGCTATGCAATCCTGAGCACCAACACGAGTCTGGGTGCCGTGCCGGCCACTTACCCGTTGCGGTTGATTGTCCACAATCCCGCCGCCGGTCCGGCGACGCTCTTCCAGCAGATCTTTGTCGGGCCGAACGCGGCCACCAATCCCATCGTGACCAACCAGGAGGAGTCCCTTGGGTCCGCCCTGCTGGCGCAGGCCCGCCGGATCAGCGCCACGCACCTGCCGTGGAGCGACAGCAACCTCGGCTGGAACTTCAGCGGCAACCTGGCGCAGGGCGCCACGATCAACGTGAGTGTCACCAACCGTTTCAACAACCGGGTGTCCAATCCATTCCTTCACACCTATCACCCCGACCACGACACGCTGGATCCGCGCTTCCAACAGGAGGTGCCGCAGGGATCGGAGTCCTACACACTGGTCCGTAACATTACTCTCAGCCTGCTGCCGCCTTCGGACGACTTCTCCAGCCGCGTGGCCTCCGGGCAGTCGCTGATCGGGCAATATTCCGAAACCATCAAGCTCCTGGGATTGGCCCGGTCGAGCACCACCTTCGACACCCGCGAGTTTGAAGTGCGCGGGCTCTTCAACCTCAATCGCATTTCCCAGATCGCGACCGTCACCCGTCCCTGACCTGCTCCCTGAAACTCCGGCTCAAACCAAACGACCGTCATGAAATTCTTCCCCGCACCTTTTCCAAAACAAACTCAGTCCCGCACTGCCATGAAACACAAGTTCGTGCCTGCGGCCCCGTGGCGGGCCGCCCTGTTCGCCCTCGTCCTGGGGGCGGGAGTCACCACCTCGCAGACGGCCATGGCCCAGGCCAACAGCCGCCCTCCCGAGCGCATGACCTACCAAGGTTACTTGGTGGATGGTAACGGCGCCGTGCTCGGCAACTCCGGGCCGAAGAACTACGACGTGATTTTCCGCGTCTGGAGCAGCGAGAGCGGCAGCTCCAATCCCGAACGCCTCTGGTCCGAGCAGCAGACCGTCACGGTGGACAAGGGCTACTTCAGCGTGCTGCTCGGCGAAGGCACCACGGTGGCGGGAGAAGCCCGGCCGGCGCTGCCTACCCTGTTCAAGGGCGCCACGGCTTCTGACCGCTGGGTGGGCATCACCGTCAAGGGTATCGGCGCGGGTGGGGCCAATGTGGACATCCTGCCGCGGATGCGGCTGCTCGCTTCCCCCTATGCGTTTCTGGCGGAGCAGGCCGTCAAACTTGTTCGGGACGACAACAGCAACGATCTGCTGGCCAGTTCCGGCAATGTGTTGAACCTCAATGGTCACTTGGATCTTCTTGGGGCAAGCTCCATCGAATTCGGAGCCGATGTTTCCCCCAAGGAGGTCAACAACGGTCGTATCGGCTATCAGCTCTACAGTTCGGGCTTGGACATCGTGGGCGCCGGAACAAATCTGGCTTCGCGGAGGATCACCTTTCACGCCCAGGGTGGTTCCTCATTTTTTGGACCGGTAACCGCCACCTCATTCGATGGCACGCACCTCGGTGACGGCTCCAGCCTGACCGGTGTGGCCAAGCTGGGAGCCAACACGTTCACCGGCTATCAGGAAGTTCAAAACCACCTACGCGTTGGCGAACTGACTTCCGGCGTCAACTCAAGTGGCTGGGGCGAAGCCCTGATTTTTTCAGGCGCTCCGCGGCCAAATTTGGCAACGGATTCCGACAACTCCGACCCGTTGTGGCTGGCACGCTTCAACACGGCGGGCAATGGATCCGAACTGCGCATGGTGATAGGTGACGATCCCGGGTCCAGTGCGGATGCATTTGTCATCGGCACGATGCAGGGAAGCGGCAACTTCAGCCAGACGGCCACTTGGTCTCCGGTGGCTGCCTTCACTGCCCGCGGCTTGCTCGATTTCGGATATGGGAAGCCGAAGGAGACCAGCGCCGGCACCATCGGATATCAGGTTCACTCTACCGATTCGCTCGACATCGTTGGGGCGGGAACCACGGGCTCGAACCGCAAGGTGCAGATGTGGGCTGAGGGCGGATTCCAGCTCAACGGACCCCAGAACGTAACCACTGGCAACGGACTCACCTTCCAAATCATGCAATACTGGCTGCGGCTGCTCCATCCCGCAAACAAGGGGATTTATATGGATATTGACCGGGTGGACAACGGCGTTCGGATTTCCGGTTCCGGCCCGTGGGGCAATGCTGCAAATACCTATCGGCAGATCGTGTGGGACGGAGATGGTAACTGGGATGCAAGCTCGGACCGCAAATTGAAAAAAGATATCGAGGATGCCGAGTCGGTGCTTGATCGGGCATTGAAGGTGCAACTCCGCCGGTTCCACTGGAAAGATGATCCGAAGCCGACCAAGAAAACGTTGGGTGTGATTGCGCAGGAACTGCAGCCGCTGTTCCCAGACATGGTTGGAGAGACAACATTGAAGGGGGCCAACGAAAAGACCCTGACGGTGGGATACTCGGACTTTGGCATGATTGCCATCAAGGCATTGCAGGAGTTCAAAGCGCTGCACGATGCCGAGGTCAAAGCCCTCAGGGCTGAACACGTGGCCGAAATTGAGAAGCTGACGGCTAAGCAACAGACCGGACTGCAATCCCTTCAGGCGGAAGTTGCCGACCTGAAGGCCCAGATGAAGCAGGTGCTCCAAGCCGCAGCTGAACTCCAGGCGGCGTCCGACAAGAGCAAGACGACCGCAGCGGTGACGAAGTAAGGCGTCATCATACACCGGTGCCGCTCAATGCAGCGCCGTCTGTCCGCATCCAACGCCAACCGACGCTCACAATGAAATGGTCCATGTTTAGCCTCCGAGTCACTCCCTTGGTCCTTGGCCTGGTGGCCGGTCGCCGTCTGTTCGGCCTGCTGCTGTTCGCCAGCGCCGTGGGCCGGCTTGCTGCACAGGTCGTGCTGCCGCCCGCGTTTGTTCATGTCATCACCAACGACGTGCAGCTCAACACGAAGTTGAACTACCAGTCGGTCACCGGCGTGCCCATCTCGACCGTCCCGGGTAACCCGCCCGGTTCCAACGGCCAGCAACCAACGGTCAACGAGTCGGCGGGCTCCATTGCCACGCCCACCGCCAAGCAGTTTCGCGGCGCCCTCACGTTGGGTGCCTCCTTGGGGCGCTCACGGGCGGACTGGCTCGCGGCGAGCAATTCCCCCGTGCTTCAGGCCGGCACCACTGCGCTGAACGCCGACGTGGCCAATGCCATGCGGTTGCCCCGAGCCACGGCGTCGCTGCCCGGCAACATGATCATCCTGCGCCGTTCGGCCGTAGGCATGCCCTACTTCAGCCGGCAGGTTTCGTTTGCCTTCGGTCAGGTCGTGCCGCCGCCTCTGCTTTCCGAGACCAACACCCCGTTGGCCGGACCCAACGCGGGCAGCTACTGGCTGCCCGAGCCGCACAGCACCACTGGGCACACCAACAGCGGCTACTACTGGAGTCCGCATGGTCGTCTCGTTTACGCCATCCAGCCCGGTCCCGTGCAAATCACTTGGATCAAGTCCGCGCCCTATCCGCTCAACGGCGTGCCGACCTACACCAACGTGCTGTCGCCCGCCAACAGCTTCCGGACCAACGGGGCCAACGTCTTCCTTCTCTTTACCCAGAACTACCTCGTCTCGGGCAGCCCGGTGAAGCCGCCTCGGAAGATCTATTGGACCCAAAAGGGTTTCCAGAGCACGGGTAAGCCCATCGCCGTGCCCCCGGCCCGCGTGGGCGCGGTCAACATCGTCTATAACAGCAACTTCCCCCGGGTCGTCGCCCAGGAATACCGCGGCATCGGCGGCAGCAGTCCAACCGACGGCACGACCAACGCCCCGCTGCCCGAGCTCCGCACACTCTGGTATGAGGAGCAGCAGAACATCATCTACGCCTACAATCAGGAAGGCCGTGCCTTTGTCGAACTGCTCGGCGACCTCCGGCAGGACGGTCAAACCTATGAGCCGTTGGGCACTGAAATCGTGGACGTCATCAAACAACCTCTTGCCCAGGATGTCGAAGTCGAGCTGGGCGAGCGCATCATCCCGCCAGAGGGGGGGACGCTGGAGGAGCTGGTGCCTGAGCCGCTTAACCAGGTGCTGGGGCCTGCTTTTGCCTTCCGCCACAACGCCGCCGGTGTGGGTAGCGTCGAATACTATGCCACCCGTGAAACCCAGAACGTGAACGATTATCTCGTCCACTGGATGGAAACCGGCGAAGCGGGCCTGATGTGGCCCAAGCTGTTCGGACGCTACGCGCTCGTGTGGCCGACCGACGTGGCCAAATACAGCCTCTATGTGCGTCCCGAAGTGGCCACGGAATCCGAAGCGCAGGCAACCTCGGTGCTCATTGATCCGGAGAACGCCCCGACCATCGAGTATCAGGATCCGTTGGATCAGCCCCGGGCGAAGTTCACCCCGGATCTGCGCTTTTACACTTACCTGACCGCCCAGCAACCCGCGCACCGCACTCTGCTGCGCTACACCGGCGGCGAGAACATCGGTTTCGAGCGCGTCTTCTCGTGGTTCGTGGGCAACCTGCGCGCCACCAACTTCGCCGCGAGTCCCATCGTTACCAACCTGTCGGCGTGGAATGGCACGACGCTGGTCTGGCCCAACGAGCTGGCCGCGCCCCGCGTGATCAGCGCCACCGTCAACGTTGGCGACCGCATCAACGCCCCCGCGGGCGAGGCGGGCAGTGCCGGCGGCGCGGATTATCTGGCCGGCTACCTCAACCAGTCGGTCGGCACTTCCTTTAGTCCGGACGCCTACAAGAACCCGTTCACAGTCGGCTTCGAGGCGGCCAATACGGGAGCGATCATCCCGGTCAATGCCATCCCCGGTTCCAACCTGCTTGAGGTCTGGTGGTTCCGCAAAAACTCGGTGGCGGCGGGCTTGAACGCCGGGAATACCCTGCTGGGTTTCCGCACCGTCCACTGGCCCTCGGCCATCGGGCGCTACACGATCCAGTGGCCGGCCGCCCCTCGGGAAATCGTGCTCGCCAGCAAGCTGGGCGGCACGAGTCTTTCGACCGCCGAGAACAATGGCTCGATTTACCACCGCAACACCAAGGGCGAGATCGGCTACAATCCGAACGAGGAACACGCGCTAATGAGCGGCGGCACGCCCTTCGCGACGCGCGACGACCTCAACATCACCACTCAGACGAACAACGAGTATTCCTCGCATCCGTTTGTCCTGCTGGCCTACGCGGGAAATGATGGCCGGCCGGCGATGACGGCCTTCAAGGTGCTCCGCGAGAAGCCTTCGGCTGGCTGGGTGTTCGACTATATCGTGCCCGCCGGACAAATCCTGCAGCCGCCGCCACCGCTGACATTCCTCGCGAAGCCGGTCGAGGGCAGTGGCGATTCCGCGGTAAATTACAACTCGGAGCCGCCCACCACCGGGGGGGACCTGCCCTCCGGTTGGGATGTGGCCGATGCCACCGGGCCGCTGAAGCACTACCAGGCCTTCACCTACAAGGACCGGAAGCACGACTTCTGGGTCTATCGCGGTCTGCACGCGGGCCTGCCGGCGCTCCAGGCCGGCACCTACCAGCCGGGCGGAAACACGTTTGCCGCCTTGCCCAACCCCACGCGGGCACAAATCAGCCAGCCGTTCAGCCTCTCGGTGCATGCTTCGCGTCAGGGCGAGTTTCTGGCCATGGATGTAACCGGTCTGCCGTCGTGGCTCTCCGTCAACGGTCTGACCGTGAGCGGCACCCCGCCAGCCGAAGCGAATGGGCAGGACATCAATCTCCAGTTTGTGGTGCGCGACCTCGTGGACCTCACCCGGGTGACCAACACTACGGTTCTTCAGGTGCGGGCCAGTGGCGGCAACATCCAGCAGGCAGGTCTCGCGCTGGTGAGCAGCAACAGTTACACCGGCAGTGTCATCACCTACACCAATCGGCCGCCGTTCCTGGCCGGTCATCCCGCGCCCAGCAACAGTTTCACGCTGCGCTACTACTACAAAACCGAGCCCAGCTTCGCTTGGCCGGGCATCGCAAACCCGCCGGACGCCGGGAGCATTGTGCCTTACCTGCGCAAAAAGGATGCGGGAGGCAATTTCGTCGGGGCAGCCGAATCCAAGAATACGGAGTCGCTGGATATCGTGTATCGTCCGGTGTGGCCGGTGCGTGATCCCAAGGACAGTTCCAAGCCCCTTCCCACCCTGGATTATGCGGCCACGCTGACCAAGCCCTTCAAGGGCATGCCCGGCGTGCGTGACTTCAAGACTGCGCACATCCTCTACCAGCAGTCCGTAGCTGGAAACTGGGCGACCAAACGCCCCAGCGCGGTGCTGCACGATCCCACCCGGGCCAAGTTCTCCGATGTCAAAACCCACTTCCCGGACACGGGCAAGATTCCAGCCAGCGTTTATACCACGCTCTATCAGGGAAAATACTACTTCCCCAACCTCGCGCCGCACCTCGCGGAACGCGTCTTCCTTGATCCCAACCGGGGCGAGAAGGGCCAGTTGGTGCTCATCGGCCAGTTTAAGGAGGAGATCCTCGGAGAAAGTTACCTTCACCTGAACGTGCTCCGCGGCAGCGACCTGCAGGCCGTCAAGGACCTTTGTCCCGCGGGTGACGATCGGGACGAGTGGGAAGCCCTCGTCAATGCCTTGGCCACCGACGTGGAAACGTTCCACGAGAATCCGGCCGTGCCCGGCACCTACGTGCCGAACGCCTCACTGACCGTGAGCAAGGGCGTGCAGGAGTTGGCCGAGGTGGTCAACCACAACATCGCCGTGGATTCCTATGCCCTGACCGCCACGGGTGCGGGCGCCGGCTACATCACCGTGCTGGAAGCCAGCGGCACCGCGTTCACCAAGCCGGGCGACCCGGTGGCCATGCATATCTTCAAGGTGGGCGGCGGCTTGCATAAGGGCGAGATCAAGGTGCTGCCCAGTGCCAATCCCCTCAGCGAACTGCTGACACTGCAGCACTCCAGCGACTTCGCCGGACGCTTCGGCGAATACGAATTTGAATGGCGCATCGCCGCCCCGGTGGATGGCCTCCCGCCAGCCACCCCTGACGCTTATCTGGCGCTCGCCAAGGGCACGAACATCAACCGTTACACCCTTGGCGGCGCCGGCATCCAGGCGCTCAGTGACAACTACGTCATCATGCGCTACCGGCCGGTGAATCCCAACCACCCGTTGTATAAGGAGAACCCCACCGATACCGACTGGTCCGAGTGGATTGATGACCCTCCGGCCTTGGCCGAAGGGTGGATCAAGCGCGTGCTTGCCGGCATCAACCCCTTCAATCAACGCGTCAACGACCTGTTCAACAACCAGGTCAACACCGACGTGAGCATCCTCACCCAGGCCGGCAAGCGCTGGGAGGGCGACGTGGCGCTCAATCTCGACACGATCAACAACTACGGGCTCATCGAGATCTACGAGACCGTGCTGCGTCGGGGCAAATCCCTCAGCGTCGAGTCGGGCTACAACTACGGTCCCGCCAACGACGCCCTGCTGCTGGCGGCGGGTTACCTCAGCGACCTCTACATGTTCGTCGGCAACGAGGCTTGGGCTGACGCGGCCAACCCGACGATTGGCATCGGCACCGCCGACCGTGAATACGGCGACATCGCCACCGCGCTGTTCTCGTTCAAGGGGCAGGTTCCCTCGGTGCTGGAGGAAGAGCTCGCGCTGCTGCGCGGCCGGGATGACTTCCTGCTGCCAGGCGTCGAGGTCACTCCGGTCTACAACCGCCTGCTCTGGAACTACACTCGCGGCATTGACTCCGGCGAGGTGATCTATGCCCTGAACTACAACATTCAGGAAAAGCCCGACTCTTCGCCCGACGGCATCATCAACGCCGCCGATGCCGCGCGGATGTTCCCGCAGGGGCACGGCGACGCCTACGGCCATTATCTGACCGCGCTAAAGGGATATTACACGCTCCTGCTAAACAGCAATTTCGACTGGGTGCCCCGGATCGAGGCCGTCAACATCCTCGGCAAGCCGGTCTCAGTGGACTATACCGACGAACGCAAGTTCGCCGCCGCTGCCGTTGCCCTGGCCCGGGCGGGCAACCAGACGTTTGATCTGACTTGGCGACAGGATTACCAGGCAGTGCATCGTGACGGCTGGTCTGCTTTGGGACGGACCCGCGAGAACGCCCGTCGCAGCTTCGTAAACATTGACGGCGGCACCAACCAGTCTGTCCGCCATTGGGGGATGGACCACTGGGCCAGCCGTGTGGGCCAGGGCACGTATCTGAACTGGGTGGTGGGCAACGCGATCCTGCCTGATGAGGATCCCATCGAGTCTCACGAGGGCATCCAGAAGGTGGATCGGATCACAGTGCCGGAATTGCGCGAACTCACGACGCTTGCCTCCGCGTTGCAAACGTCGCTCGACAACGCCGAAGGGGGTATTTCGCCTCTGGGGGTGCCGGAAGACGGCCTGGTGTTTGACGTCAACCCCAATGCCATCGTCGGCGTGCCGGAGGGCACCCACTTCGAGCAGGTTTACAGTCGGGCCATCAAGGCGTTGGCCAATGCGGTGACCTCATTCGACGACGCCAAGGATGTAACGAGGCTAATGCGGTCCGAGCAGGACTCCGTGGCCGAACTGCAGAACAACATCCTGCTTCAGGAGCAGGCTTACACCAATGCGCTTGTGGAACTTTACGGCACGCCGTATCCCGAGGACATCGGTCCCGGAAAGACCTACAAACAGGGATATCAGGGCCCGGATTTTCTACACTACAGCTATGTGGATCTCCCCGAGTTCGACATTCCCGAAATGTGGAGTTACTCGAACACCACGAGCTGGGAGTTTGGCATCCGGGATGTGCCCTACAACTGGGCCAACAGTCCCGATTTCTATGACATCAACCTTCCCGTCCTGAAGGTGGGGGATAACGGCAACGATGGCAGCGCCCGAAATGGTGTTGAGCTTAGGGAAGTGACTATCCGCACCGCGCCTCCGATCTTTGACTTCCTGACAAACCTGCCCGTATTCAACGCGCTGCTGAACCAGGCGTTTCCGTCCAGAAAGATCACCAACATGATCTTCAAGGTGGACATCGGGGCCCATGGTTTCGGCGAAAAGCCCAAGGATTGGGTTAGCAAGCGCCGCTCTCCGGGCGAAATCCAGCAGGCGATATCGGAGATCATCGCCGCTCACGGACGGCTGCGGCATGAGATCAACGACACCTACGGAGACATCGGGGTCATCGACAAAAAGATCCAGGTCTTCCAGGCCGAGGTGGCCGACTACAGGGAAGTGCGATCCATTCAAGAGTCCCTGTTTATTGCTGACCAGGTGCTGGAAAAGACCAAGTTCGCGAATGACCTGCTGCAGAAAGGCTTGGACTCGGTGAAGGAAGACATCGTCCACCTTTCCGACTACTCCTCTGAGGCCATACCGGGCAGTTTCGTCGCTGGCTTGGCTGCCGGCGGTGATCTTACCTCGGCCGCGCGCAGCGCGGTTGAAATCGCCGGATATGGATTCAAGAAGTCGTTCGACGTGGTTGGGTTTACCCGCTATGCCGTCGTGAACGCCCTTGAATTGGCCGTTAACACGGCCAAGTCCGCGACGGAGTTCTACACCATACCCGCAATTGAGAAGAGCACCGATCTCCGGAGCAAGGTGCAGGATCTGGTCAACGAGCTCGGCAACGCCCAGGAACGCTGGTGGGCCGTCAACGAACGCGTCCGCGAATACGACGATGCCAAACGCAAACTTCAGAAGCTGATCGCCGACGGCGACCGTATTCAGGCCGAGCGCGAGGTGTTCCGCCGCCGTTCCGCCGCCGTGGTGCAGGGCTACCGCACCCGCGACGCTGCGTTCCGGCTGTTCCGCAACGAGAAGCTGGAGCGATACAAGAAGCTCTTCGACCTCTCCGCCCGTTACGCCCTGCTGGCGGCCAACGCGTTTGACTACGAAACCGGGCTGTTGGGCACAACGGCGGGCCGGAACTTCAAGTCCAAGATCATCGCGTCCCGTGCTTTGGGGGTGGTAGCGGACGGCGAACCACACTTCGCTGGCAGCGACACCGGTGATCCCGGTCTTTCCAGTGCGCTCGCGGAAATGCGGGCCGACTGGGATGTGCTCCGCGGTCGCCTCGGCTTCAACCAGCCCGATCCCTACCACACCACCGTGTCTCTCCGCACCGAAAAGGAGCGTATCCTCCCCGGCTCGGAGGGCGACACCAACTGGAAGGACGTGCTGAACGCCGCGCGCGTCCGGGATATCCTGTCCGACCCCGATGTGCGGCGCTATTGCATGCAGGTGGACAATCGCGATGGCCTCCCGGTGCCGGGCATCATCCTGTCCTTCAGCACCACCATTGCGGATGGGGCGAACCTGTTCGGACTGCCGCTGGCGGCCGGCGACCACGCCTTCAGTCCCAGTTCATTTGCCACCAAGCTGTATGGCGTCGGAGTTGCGCTTGAAGGATATCGTGGCATGGGAGACCCAGAACCCGGTGAAGCGGCCGGTGGAGGGGCTGCCGAACCTGCTGCTTGGTTCCTGGACCCGCAGGCACTGTCGGCAACCCCGTATGTGTATCTGATACCGGTGGGTGTGGATTCCATGCGGAGTCCGCCGTTGGGTGACACGAGCACAATCCGCACGTGGAATGTGCGTGACTTGGCGATTCCGCTTCCGTTCAACATCGGCGGCTCTGCCTTCTCCAACCGCCAGCTATACCAATCCGGGGAGTCCCTTACGGAACCGATGTATGAAATCCGCAAGCATCAGGCCTTCCGGCCGGTGGACAGCACCGACCTGTTTGAGCTGGTGTTCTACAGCGACTCGATGCCGCGTTTCGAGTATGTCAACAACCGCCTGATTGGCCGTTCCGTTTGGAATAGCCACTGGAAGCTGGTGATCCCGGGTCGCACGTTGCTCAACGATCCCAATGAGGGATTGGATCGATTCATTCGGACGGTAACGGACATCAAGCTGCACTTGCAGACCTATTCTTACTCCGGCAACTGAACGCCCACCCTGCACGACATGAACGCCTCCCTCACCTCCCGCCGGCTGCTTGCCGGCCTCGCGGGCAGCCTGCTCACCGTCGCGGCGTGGGCCTTTCCGCCGGCGCCCGACCACCTCATCTACGGCTACGTGCGCGATGAACAGGGCACCCCCCTGAACCGCCCCAATGCCGAAGTCTGGCTTGAGGCCAATGACCGTGTGCTCGTCAAGGTGCCGGTCGTCACCGACCCCGAACCGGGTGTGAACTATCGTCTCGCCATTCCGGTGGACTCCGGTGTGACGGGTGACCTTTATACACCCAACGCATTGCGACCAACTGTCCCATTCCGGCTACGCGTAAAAATCGGCAACGTCACCTACCTTCCCATTGAGATGTCGGGCGTGGCCAACTTCGTCACCCGCCCCGGGGCCTCGTCCCGGGTGGACCTGACCTTGGGCGTGGACTCCGACGGCGACGGCATTCCCGACGCTTGGGAACGGCAGCTCATCGCCGGACTGGGCGGTGGCAAGACCCTGGCCGATATCAACCCCAACGACGATGCGGACGGCGACGGGCTGAGCAACCTTCAGGAGTATCTGGCCGGCACCTATGCCTTCGATCCGCAGGACGGTTTTGCCCTGTCCATCGTCTCGACCCAGGGTGAGCGGCCGGTGCTGGAGTTCCTGGCCATCCGCGGCCGCGATTACGAAATCCAGGGTTCGGCGGACCTACAGAATTGGTCGCGGGTCGCCTTCAGCCTCACGACGGATGCCGCCGGCACTGCCCTGCGGGACAGCCTGCGGGCTACCGATACCCGCGTCCGCCGTCCGGTGGTAGCTCCCAGTGAGGGGGCACAGCCGAAGTTCTTCAAGCTCGTGGTCCACTGAGCCATGTCGGCTGTGCCTGCCGCTGTCAGCATCCGCCGCGCGCTCCTCGTCGGAGCGCTGGCGGTCGCTGTGGCGGCAGGAGGGTTGGTGTGGCTGCGCAAACCGGCGCCCTTGCCCGAAAAGCCCCTCGCCGAACTGGTCAAGGTGGAGGGACGTTTCCTGCTCCGGAACGACACGAACCAACCGTTCACGGGCTGGGTCACCGAGCATTATTCCTCGGGTGCTCTCCGGTCGCGTTCAAAGGTCGCGGCCGGCCGTTTGGAGGGCCCGTCCGAAGGCTGGCACACGAACGGGGTGCTGCAGGTGCGGGAGGTGTTCATTGCTGGTCTGAGCGAAGGCGTGGTGACCAAGTGGCATGCAGACGGAACCAAGGCATCGGAAGGCACGTCGCGTGCGGGGAAGTATGAAGGCACCTTCCGCCGGTGGCATACGAACGGGGTTTTGGCCGAGGAGCTAAACCTCGTTGCCGGCGAACCGCACGGCGTAGCGCGCTCATGGTTTCCGAGTGGCAGTCCGAAGGCGGAAGCCACGCTGGAGCAGGGCAAGGTCGTGAAACAGCAGTTCTGGAAGGATGGCGAACGGCTGCCGGAGCCGATCTTGGCCGAGGCGGGCAATAGGCGATGAAACCACGCACCGCAATCTTGGGGGCGCTGTGGGGTTGGTCGGCCCTAACGGCGCTGGCCGGCCACCTAAGCCTTGACCGGGGCGTGGTAGGCTCCGGCGGCGGGACATCTTCCTCCGCCCGGTTTGGGGTTCTGGGCACAATCGGTCAGCCGGTCGCGAGCACGGAGGTGTCCCAGCAGGAGGCCTGGGCCGAACGGGCGGGTTTCTGGGCGCAAACGCTGCGCTGGCTCAATGCGCCGCCGGTGGCCGCCGCGGATGCGGCGGAACGGCGCGCGGGGCAGGGAACCCATCTGCTTGTCGCCGAGCTGCTGGCCAATGATTCCGACGGGGACTGGGACTCGCTGCAGGTGCTTTCGGTCGCGGCCACTTCGACTGCCGGCGGCACCGTGTTTCGCGAAGGGCCGTGGGTCATTTACGAACCGCCGGCCGGCGGCGGGCCGACCAACGATTCCTTCACGTATCAGGTCACCGATGGCCTGGGCGGAATCACTGCCGGCACGGTCTTTGTCCAGGTCGCCCTGCCCCCCGTCACCGGGGCGGCTCCGTTGGCTATTCGCACTCTTCCCGGGCCACCGGAGCAGGTGGAAGTCCGCTTCCAAGGCATCGCCGGTCGAAGCTATCGGGTGCAAACGGCGGCGACGGTGGACGGCCCCTGGACCGATCTGGGCAGCCGAACGGCCGGTGGGACGGGGTTGATTCTCTTTCTGGAATCACCGCAGTCCTTGCCGCGATTCTACCGCATCATCGAACCATGAACGCGTCTTTTGCCCCCGCGGCGGCCCGACTTGCCGTGCTGGCCCTGATGGCCTTGCCGGCCCAAGCACAGCTCGGGACGTTCAACCACCCGCCGGAAACCGGTCCGGCGACGCTGACCTCCGAGGCCGGTCCCGCCCTGCTGCTGGAAGTGGACCTGCCGCTGGAAGTCCGCTCCGCGGAGACGAGCTTCCCGGCCACCGTGTCACGGTTGTTTGGCTCGCTGCTACTGGCCATTCCCGACAATTCCGCAGTTGGCGTCACGCACACCCCGGTGGTGAGCGGCGTTCCCGGAGTCATCCAGTCCTTGCAGCTGAACCTGACCGTCTCCCCCCGGGGCTCGGAGCCGATGTTCAACGGGGACCTGTTCGTCACCCTCAGCCACGAATCGGGGTATGCCGTGCTGCTGAACCGGGTGGGACGCCGGGAGGGATCGACGCTCGGTTACGGCGACAACGGCTTTTCGGTCACCCTGTCGGACGTCGCCGCGGCGGACATCCACACCTACCGGACCACCGTGACCGGAAATGAGCTGACGCCGATCTCGTCGGCAACCCCGGCGGCTCCCCTGACCGGGAGCTGGCAGACCGACGGCCGGACGGCCGACCCGGGAACTGTGCTCACGTCCTCGCCGCGGATCACCACGCTCGGCACGTTCGCCGGCCTGAACCCGAACGGCGAATGGACACTGTTCCTCTCCGACCTCAGTGGCGGCGGTCTGGCGCAACTGGAGTCGTGGAGCCTGGAGTTCACCGTGGTGCCGGAGCCGGAATCCACCGCGCTGGTGGTTGGTGCGGGCCTAGTGGCCGGCGCGCTGGTGCGCCGGCGTCTCCGGCGCGCCTGACCGGCGGCCATGCAGAGAACGCTCGCGCCGGAGTCAGCCGACTTCGTTGCGGCCTCGAAGTATCTGTTCCAGCCGGCGAGTCGCCTCGGCAACCCACGGGATACAGGTGTCGGTCAACAGTGCGGCACCCGGGATGAACACAAACAGGCGTTCCCCTTGGGCGGCGACAAACCACTCACCCAATACTCCCACCGCATGCTGCATCGCCGGGCTCAGCAGCAGGCTCACCACGGCAGGTTCGTGGCCATAGACCAACCACTCGTCGCGAAACGGCACGGGCAGATCGAGTTCGAGCCGGTGCTGCCGGCCAAGGTCCGACAGCCGGTTTAGCACGCTCTTGGGCCGCAGCCAAAAGGTGGGCCAACTGTGCGCCGGTGCATCGAGGCAGGCGACGGTGTATCCTTCGAGGCTGCGCTCGCCAGTCCCGTTGCGGACGGTGAGTTGGTAGACGCTTAGCGTTCCCGCCGGGTGTCTTCGTTGCCAGACATTGCGGGTCCCTGCGGGCAGGCCGGGCACGTCGAAGTCATCAATCCACGCCGGCCCTCCTTCGAAAGCGGGGGGAATCCAGGCGGAAACATCGGCGGGCGAAACGGGCTGTGGGCTGAACCCGGCAGCGGTGAGGATCCCCGAGGTCGATTTGGCCTCGCGACGGGCTGCCCTGCGCAATACCAGCAGGGCCAGTCCGCCGGCACCGAACAGCCCGCCGATCATCACGACGCCAGTCCGTTCCGACCATTCCGGCGACGCTGCGAAATGAAGCAACAGAGGAAGGCTGGCGTAGCCCAGAATGATTGCGGCCAAGAGGGCCCGTTCAAACCGATCAAACTTCACGGGCAGGACGATGGAGAGACTGGCGGCACCTGCAATGGGACTGGTCCGGGCGCTTTTCCAACGCCGCCTCCGCGGCGATCAAAGCTGGGAATCCGGATGCTTGCGGTCCATTTGCCGGGGGCGGGCATCGACGGTGTCCCGGGGCAACTCCCGGGTGAACTGGTCCGTATCGCCAACCTCCGCCTTCAGTCGGCGCAGTTGGGCCTTGAGCTGGGCGACCAGCGGCTGCGCGGCCGGAAGGGCATACAGGTTCTTCATTTCATCCGGATCGTTCACCAAATCGAAGAGCTCCCATTGGTCGGACTTCCAGTAGTGGATCAGCTTGTGGGTGTCGGTGCGGATGCCGTAGTGCGCCCGGGTGTCGTGGTGGCCGGGGTCGTGATAGTAGCGATAGTAGATCTCGTGCCGCCAGTTGGCCGGAGTGGTGCCAGTAAAGAGCGGGGCCAGGCTGCGGCCCTGCATTTCCGTGGGAATGGGCGCACCGGCGAGATCGAGAAAGGTGGCGGCGAAGTCGCAGTTGATCGCCAGCGCATCGCTCACCGCACCCGGTTTGATCCCCACGGGCCAGCGGGCCAGGAAGGGCATGCGGGACGAGGGCTCATACATGAAGCGCTTGTCGTAGAGTCCGTGGTCGCCGAGGAAGAATCCCTGGTCGCTGGTATAGATCACGAGCGTGTTCTCGCCGAGGCCGTTGGCGTCGAGCCAGTCCATGAGCTGGCCCACGCTGTCGTCCACGCTCTGCACGCAGCCGAGATAGTCCTGCAGGTAGCGCTGATACTTCCAGCGGTTCAGTTCCTCGCCGCGCAGGGTGCGTTTCCGGCCGTTCTCCTCCAGCACCACTTCGGTGGGCTTCTCACCGAGCCACTGTTGTCGTTCGGCACCCTTGAGCTCCGCCGGCGGCACCAGCTTGAGGTCATTGCGGGTGAGGTCGTGAAAGACGGACTGCTTCTGTTCCCGCAGCGCGTCGGCGCGTCCCGCGTAATCATCGCGGAGCGTGGCCGGCTCCGGAATGGTCCGGCGGGCAAATTCCCGGCGATAGCGCTCGTTTGGCGTCCATTCGCGGTGGGGCGCCTTGTGATGGCACATCAGGAAGAACGGTTTGTCTTTCGGCCGGTTCTTCAGCAGGTCGATGGCAAGGTCGGTGATGACTTCGGTGGCGTAGCCCTGATAGATCCGGTGACCGTCGCGGTCATAGAGAATCGGGTCGTTGTAGCGGCCCTGGCCTGGCAGGATGTTCCAGTCATCGAATCCCTGGGGGTCGGAGCCGAGATGCCACTTGCCCAGCATGGCGGTGTAGTAGCCTGCCTCGCGCAGACGATGGGCCACGGTAACCTTCGCGGGATCAAGGTTGTTGAAGACCGGCACGCCGTTGCGGTGACTGTATTGGCCCGTGAGAATGGTGGCGCGGCTGGGCGTGCAGATCGAGTTCACCGCGTAGCAGCGGTTCAGCCGCAATCCCTGCGCCGCCAGCCGGTCCATGTGCGGAGTTTGGTTGATCTTGCTGCCGTAGGCGCCGATGGCGTGGGCGGCGTGATCGTCGGTCATGATGAACAGGATGTTCGGCCGGGGAGCCGCGGCAGTCGCGGCCACGCCCAGCCAAATCCAGAGGGAGGTCCAGAAGAACCTGCGGGAGTTCATGCGGCGACGCTAGATTCACCGACCCATCCTGCGAAGTCCGGAATTGCCGATGAGCGCGCTGTTTTATTCCGCGGCGAGCCGGGTGAACGCGGCGGTGCGGCGTTCCCACTCCGCCGCCAGTTCCCGGACCTTGGCCGGGTGGCGAACGGCCAGGTTCCGCGTTTCGGTGCGGTCACGCGCGAGATTGTAGAGTTCCCAGGGGCCGGGCGCAGTCCCCGCTTTCGACGAGACCAGTTTCCAGTCGCCGACACGGAGCGCGCGATGTCCCTCGTGCAGCCACCAGAGGCTGTCGCGGGCGAGAATGCGGTCGCGGGAGAAAGCCGGCACCAGGCTGACTCCGTGGGGCGGCGGAACGGCGCTTCCCTGTCGCGCGGCGGGCCACTCACCACCGGCCAGCGCGAGCACCGTGGGAGCCAAGTCCACCACGTGGGCGGGAGTGTGCCGCAATCCGGCGCGGGGAATCCCGGCCGGCCAATGGATCAGGCAGGGGGTGGCGATGCCGCCCTCGTGGACCCATGACTTGTGCTTGCGAAACGGGGCGTTGGCGGCGCTCGACCAGCCGGGGCCAACTCCCAGATAACTGTCCGCCGAGCCGGGCGAGGCAGCGGGATTGTGACCGTCGCCGCGAATGATCTGTTCGGCGCTCGCGCCGTTGTCGGAAAGGAAAACGATGACCGTGTCGCGGAAGACGTCCATCGCCTTGAGCTGGTCCAGGACGCGGCCAATTTCCCGGTCCATCCGGTCCACCATTGCGGCGTGAATGGCCATTTTGGTCGCCTGAAAACGCCGTTGCTTCGCATTCAGGGAAGCCCACGGAACCGCCCGTGCCACTTCTCCCGGCCCAATCCGTTCCTGCAGTTCCGCCTCGGCCGGATTCCACGACGGATACACCTCCGGTTCCAGCGGCGGCAGGGAGCCGCGGACCAGACCCAGCGAGCGAACCCGCCGGGCTCGTTCTTCGCGCAGCCGGTCCCAGCCGGCGAGATACCGGTCACGATACCGGGCAATGTCCGCGGCCGGTGCCTGCAAGGGGAAGTGCGGAACCGTGAAAGCAAGGAACTGGAAGAAGGGTTGGTCCGAATGCTGCGCGGCATGTTCGCGCAGGCAGTTGAGCGCGTGATCGGTGATGGCGGTGGTGGAGTAGTAACCGCTGTCCCGGGTGACCGGTGGCAACTTCCGGTCATCTTCGAGGTGGTTGGCCGGGTTGAAATTGCGGTCGTGGTCCTCCAGCGAATACGATCGATCAAAGCCTCCGGCGATCCTCGGGCCGTCCACATGCCACTTCCCGGAATGGTAGCTGCGATAGCCGAGGCTACGGAGATGTTCTGGCAGCAGCCGTGCCCAGGTCGGTCGCCGGCCGCTGGCGCCGCCCTTGCTGTTGGGCAAGGCGTCGCGACGGATCGCCTGTGGGTAGTATCCGGTCAGCAAAGCCCCCCGCGTCGGCCAGCACCGGGCGGTGTTGTAGAACTGGGTGAAGCGGAGGCCATTCCGGGCGAGCCGGTCGAGGTTCGGGGTGGCAATTTCGCCGCCGTAACAGCCGAGGTCGGAGAAGCCCAGATCGTCAGCGAGGATGATCAGAAAATTCGGGCGCTTCGATTCGGAGGCGTAAGTTGCCGCGACCAGCAACGTAGCGACCAGCAGCGTCAGCAAACGTTGCAGCGCGATCATGACAGAATGCCCGTGACAACATGGCCATGGACGTCGGTAAGACGACGTTCCAGGCCGTTGTGGTAATAGGTCAGGCGCTCGTGATCGAGACCGAGCAGGTGCAGCACGGTCGCGTGCAGGTCGTAAACCGAAACGATGTTCTCCACGGACTTGTAGCCGAACTCATCCGTCGCGCCGTAGCTGATGCCCTTCTTCACGCCCGCACCCGCCAGCCAGCAGGTGAAGCCACTCGGGTTGTGGTCGCGGCCTTGCGCGCCTTTCTGGAAGGTCGGCATGCGCCCAAACTCCGTGCACCAGACGACGAGCGTTTTTTCGAGCAAGCCACGCTGCTTGAGATCGATGAGCAATCCCGCCGTTGGCTTGTCGAGCACCGGTCCGTGGACGCTGTAGTCCTTGAAGAGCTGCTTGTGGCCGTCCCAGTTGCTCACGCCCTCGCCGCCAGTTTGATACGCGCCATTGAAGAGCTGCACGAAGCGCACGCCTTTTTCGATGAGCCGCCGCGCGAGAATGCAGTTCCGCCCATACGCCGCGCGGATGTCGTAAATCTTCGAGCCACCCTCGTCGGCGCCGTAGAGTTTGAGAATGTGCGCCGGCTCGCTCGAGAGGTCCGCGACTTCCGGCACCGTGAGCTGCATGCGCGCGGCCAGTTCGTAGCTCGCGATGCGCGCGGCCAGTTCACTGTCGCCGGGGAAACGTTGGGCGTGTTGTTCGTTCAGCTTTTGCAGAAAGCCGCGCGTCGCCGCGTCGCGAGCCGCCGGAATGTCGCCGGGCCGCGCCAGATTGCGAATCGGGTTCGTCGCGTTGAACTCCGTCCCCTGGAACGCCGCCGGCAAAAAGCCCGGGCCCCAGTTGTTCACGCTGTTCTGCGGCTTGCCGCGCGGATCGGGAATCGCCACATACGCCGGCAGGCTCTGATCCTCGCTGCCGAGCGCGTAGGTCAGCCACGCGCCCATGCTGGGAAAGCCGTCGAGCGTGTTGCACGTGGACATGAAGTTTTCGCCCGGCCCGTGCGTGTTCGTCTTGCCCTGCATCGAGTGGATGAACGCCATTTCGTCCACCAACCCGCCGAGATGCGGCACCAGATCAGAAACCATCTTCCCGCACTGACCGCGTGGACGAAATTCCCACGGGCTCTTGGTCAGCGCGCCTTGTTCGCCCTGGAAGGTGATGAGCTTTTCGTTGCCCGGCATCGGCTGGCCGTGACGCCGGATCAGCTCCGGCTTGTAGTCGAACGTGTCGAGATGGCTGCAACCGCCGCTGGAGAAAATGACGAGCACGTTCTTCGCCTTCGGCGTGAAGTGCGGCTGCCTCGCCGCATATGGACTGTCGGGCTGGATGACGGGACGAATGGATTCCTTCCCGCCCAGATTCGCGGCGAGCAAACCCTGGCGTCCGAGAATCGAGGTCAGCGCAATCGCGCCGAGCCCAATGCCGGCGTCCGAGAGAAAGCGACGGCGATTGAGCAGCGGGCTGTTGAAGTTCGGAAAAAGGTCGCTCATGGGATGAAAAGAAATTCGTTCGCATTCAGCACCGCGCGACAAAACGCCGGCAGTCCCTCCGCTTTCGCAAATTCCACCGCTTGCTTCGCCTCGGATTTCTCCGGCGTGCGATTGAAGGCCAGTTGCCACGCCTTGCGCACCTGCGCGGCGGTGTCGTCGCCCGCCTCCTTGCGCAACCGCGCGGCGAAAGTTTCGGACTGGTCGAGAATGAAGCGGCTATTGAAGAGGTTCAGCGCCTGCAGAGGCGTCGTCGAGACACTGCGCTTCGGCATCACCAGGCTGCCGTCCGGGCAATCGAACGAGCCGAAGATGCCGTCCTGCTCCATGCGGACCTTGAACGCGTAAACCATGCGACGCGTTTCGGCCGGGCTGAACTTCTCCTTCGGCTGATAGTGATACACATTCTCGCGATCGACTTCGTGCAGGTAAAAGCTCGGCCCGCCCGGCGTGCGATCCAGGTTGCCGCTCACCGCGAGGATGCTGTCGCGAATGCCTTCCGCCTCCAGCCGACGTGGCGGGAAGCGCCAGAGCAACCGACTCGCGGCGTCCACCTTCAACGCTTCGTCGCGCGGCGCGCTCGACTGCCGCCACGTCGCCGACGTGAGAATCTGCCGCTGCAGCTTCTTGATGCTCCAGCCGTTCGCAACCAACTCGCTCGCCATCCAGTCGAGCAACTCCGGATGCGTCGGTCGCGCGCCGTTCTTGCCGAAATCATTCGGCGTGCTGACCAGCCCAACTCCGAAATGATGCTGCCAAATCCGGTTCACGATCACGCGGGCCGTCAGCGGGTTTTCCGGACTCGCAATCCACTTCGCGAGCGCCACCCGGCGTTCCTGCTCCGGCGTGTTGGTGGCGAGCGTGAGCGGATTGAAAATCGCCAATGTGCCCGGCGGCACCGTCTCGCGCTTCTGCATTGGGTCACCGCGATGCAGCCGGTGCGTCGCGCCGGGCTGCGAAAAATTCCCGGCATAAACCATCGGCGCCTTGGCCAGTTCAGAACGTTGCTTGCGCGCTTTCTCCAACTCGGCCAGCCACTGCCTGCCCTGCACCGCCTCGGCCACCGGCCAGCCTTCGAAACGATACGTCGGGCCGGCGGGTTTCTCGGTCTTGCCTTTGAACGGTTCGCGGTCGGCCGAGCTCGCCACCAGCTTCCACTCGTTCGTGGCTACCGCCGCCTCAATGCGATAGTTCGTGGCCAGACGATCCTTGAACTGCCCGTCGCGGTCGCGTCCCCACACGACGCGTTCGATGCGCTCGGTCTTCGCGAACTCCAGCTGCACCCAGCCGCGGCCTGACTCGCTCGCAATCCAAGAGCGACTGTTCCCGGCCTTGCCATCGTTGACGTGCTCCAGCTTGTGAATCTCGTAGCCCGCAAGACTGCCGGAAGCAGTGGCCTTCGTGCCGTTCGTGGCCAGCGCGACGTTGCGAGCGTCCGACCACACTTCCAGTTCATCGATGCACGGCTCACCGCCCGTCGCCGCGAGAATGGTGAAGCGCAGAAACTTCGCCTCCACCGGCGCGAAGGCATCTTCGTTCTTCACCGCGTTCACCGCCGGACGCAGCGTTTTGCCGGGAACGTTCGTCGTCACCGCCGCCGACGCAGCCTTCGGGATAAACTGCGCGAGGTGCCGTTCGAGTTCCTTGATGCGCTCGTCGAGCTTCGCCAGCTCCGCCGCTCGATCCTTCGGCAGCGGCAAGGCGCGCTCACCGTGTTTCACGCCCGAGAAGATCGCGGCCATCGAGTAGTATTCGCGGTGGGTGATGGGATCGAACTTGTGCGTGTGACAGCGCACGCAGCCAAGCGTGAGGCCCATGAAGGCCGTGCCGGTCGTGCCGACCATGTCATCAATTTCATCCGCGCGCTGCTGGAGCGTGAGGGTGATGTCCGGGCTGCCGACGATGTCCACCGGGCCACCGACGAGAAACCCGGTCGCGACGTCCGCGCCGAACGCGTCGCCGGCGATCTGTTCGCGCACGAACTGATCGTAAGGCTTGTCGCTGTTGAACGCGGCGATGACGTAGTCGCGGAAACGCCACGCGTTGAGCCGCTCACGATTCGTCTCGAAGCCATTGCTCTCCGCGAAGCGCACCACATCGAGCCAATGCCGGCCCCAACGTTCGCCATAGCGCGGGTCGTCCAGCACACGATCCACGAGCCGTTCAAAAGCCTGCGGCTTCTTGTCCGCCACGAACGCCGCGACTTCCTCCGGCGTCGGCGGCACACCGAGCATCACGAAGTAGATCCGGCGAATGAGCGTCGTGCGATCCGCTTCTCGTGACGGCGTCAGCCTGCTCTCGGTGAGCTTGGCGCGGACGAAGGCGTCGATGGGATTGCCAATTTCGGATTTCCGATTTCCGAGCGCCGGAACCGCCGGGCGTTTCACCGGCTGGAACGACCAGTGCGATTTGATCGGGTCGACGTCAGTGTTCGCGACAGCGTCCTCGGGAAACTTCGCTCCCTGATCAATCCACGCGCGTAGCACGCCGACTTGTTCCGCGGTAAGCGGATCGCCCTTCGCCGGCATGAGCGAGTCCGGCACGAGTCCGGCGACGAGGTGAATGAGCGGACTGCCCGCGCTGTCACCGGGCTTGATCGCCGGCGAGTAAGCCTCGCCGCCCTTGAGCGTCGCCGCGGGAGAATCGAGGCGATATCCGCCCTTCTGCTTTTCGGGTCCGTGACAGGAGACACACGACTTCGCGAAGATCGGCTGAACATCCTTCACGAACTCGACAGGCCGCGTCGCAGCCGGAGGAAGTTCGGCGGCGGCAGCTTCGCAGAGGACAAGGACCAAGGTTGCCAGGGCCATCATGGTTGTTGGCGGCCGGTGCGGCTGGACGCGGGATGACACGGGAACGGGCATTGGTCGGATGCAACCGCAGCGCGTCGGCTCCGCCAAGGCCGGAAGCGGGTGTGCCGCATTCGGGGCAGGAATGCGCAGTCACCGGCCTGTAACAGTCCGGCGGAGCTCTTCGGCGTCGAAATCCGGCGAAACGCTCGACACCGATGCGGATGCCGAAGTATTGCCTAGGCAGTTGCCTGACCACTTCACCCAGCCATGACCTGTTACCAGCTCAAAGGTGTGACCATGCCGGTGGAGTTCGAATTGCGCACCGGTCTCAACACGTTGGGGCGCAATCCGACGAATGACTTCTGTATTCACGAGGCAAGCGTCTCCAGCTTTCACGCCGAGTTGACCGTGCTGGAGGACGGCGCCGGCGTGGTGGTGCGGGATCTCCAGTCCACGAACGGGACGTTTGTGGACGGAAATCCGGTCGAAGAAGCCACCGTTAGCCCGGGGCAGGCGCTCCAGTTCGGTTCTGTGGAACTGCGTTTGGTGGCCCAGCAGATCCAGATCACGGTGCCGGACCTTCCAGTGGTGGAAACCGCCAAACCTTCCGGGGTGGCCGCGTTTCTGCCGGATGGTCGTCCAGCGTGCTCCCGCAAACCGCAATTGCCGGCCACCCACGAGGCGACAGAGGGGTGTCAGGCGGTGATCAAATGCCCGGGTGTGTTCAACGTCGCGTCACTGCGCGCGGTGAAGCTCTCCGGCGGCAAGGCGGGCGTGCTGCTGTTCTGCCCGGACTGCAATGCGAAGTGCCGGCCGATTGCCGGGGCGACGGGGACCAATCAGACGAAAAAGGGGCTGTTCTCGCGGCTGACCCAGACGATTCACCTTGGCTGGAAGAAGTGACTCACGGCCGCCCGGCGAAGCGGCGAAGATTCTTCAGCGCGACCTGGAAGGCCTTGGGCAATGGTGCTTCCACCCGGAGCGGTTCCCCGGTTTCCGGATGCGGCAGTTCCAGCTTCCAGGCATGCAACGCCAGCGTCCGGATCAGCGGCGTCTCCGTTTCGCCCGGAGACAGCCGGTAACTGCGCTTCAGTCTGGAAAGCAGCAGGGGTTGGCCGCCGTATTGGGAGTCGCCGTAGATCGGGAGACCGACATCCTGCAGGTGGATGCGGATCTGATGGGTGCGGCCGGTGACCGGGCGGCATTCCATGAGCGCGCAGCCGGCGAACCGTTCCGCCACCCGGAAGTGGGTGAGCGCTTTCTTGCCCTGGCCGCTGATGGCCATCAGGCCGGGCTTTGACCAATGGGGTGCCAGCCGGTTCTCGACCGTGAACTCGTCCTGAGCTGGGCTGCCCTGGACCAAGGCCAGGTAGGTCTTCTTGGGCGTTTCCGAGCCGAAGTGATTGGCGAGACGGATCAACGCCGGCCGGGTCTTGGCGAGCACGAAGACGCCGGTGGTCTCGAAGTCCAGCCGATGGGCGTTGGCCACATAGGTGAGTCCCCGCTCCACGGCCCATGCCTTGCCGGCGGCCACGCCGTCGTGCAGCAGGCGCATCAGGTTGGGACGATTGGCATCCCAACGATCCGGGCACGACAGCAACTCGGCCGGCTTGTCGAGAACCAGCAGGGCGGCATCCTCGTAAACGACCGAAACGGCCCACGACTCGCCGGTGGCCGGCGCCGAAAGGCGGATCACCGGCAGCTTGGTCTCCATTGCCGGACTACTGCTCCGCGGTGTCCGGCTTCATCAGGGCGGACAGGCCCGACTTGACGAACTCGCGGTTGAGCCATTCCTGGAAGGCGAGGGTCTTGCGCTGGTCGCGCTGTTCCTCGAGGAAGGAGTTCAGTCCCGCCTTCAACGTGGCGTCATCCACCGGCCGGCGTTCCTTCAGAAAGGCCACCAACCCGCCGTCGCCGGCCGGCTGGAAGGAACTGGCCGCGCCTGCCTTGAGCTGGAACACGGCGCTCTTGATGGTATTGGGGCTGAGGCGGGGATCGAGGCCCGCAATCGTCTGGCCCGAAATCGTGAAAGGGGAAAGCTCAGTGACGGTGACGTTCTTCTCCGCAGCGATCTCGGCAAACGCCTTGCCCTGGGCCAGGCCATTGGTCACGGCGGCGGCGAACGCTTCGCCGGCGGTGCGTGCGGCTTCCTGGGACTTGAAGCGGCGGTAGTCCTCGGTCACCCGGGTCTGGACGGTCGCGAACGCAGGCACCTCGCTCGGAACCCGGCGGGTCAGGGCGGCCACGACGACGCCTTGGGCACCGCGCATGGGCAGCGTGAAGGGGCGTTCCGGCGTGAGCTTCACGACCTCTTCGCCGAGGTTGAACAGATCCTCCAGCCCGGCCGGGCGGTTGTTTTCGGCGAAGGGCTCGGTATTGGCGACGGTCAGCTTCCGGTTGAGCGCCTCGTTGATGAAGTTGGCCACCTGCATCGGCTTCTGGCGGTAAACGGCATTGGCAAACTCGTTGGCCTTGGCCGTGGCGAGGGCGATCGCCTGATTGGTGAGGATGTCGCCGCGGAGCTGTTCCAGCGCGGCCGGCTTGGTCAACGGCTGGCCGGTGGCATCGGTGAAATTCGCGGCGCCACGTTGGGCGTAGATGGTTTCGAGCCGGTTCGTCAGGTCGGTGACCTTGGACAGCTCGCCTTCCGCCTGGGCGGTGAAGTCCGCCGCGGCGAAGCGCACGTAGCTGAGCACGTGGCGTTCGGGGATGCGGTAAACCGCCAGCCGGTTGCTGTAGAACGAGCTGATCGCAGCCGGGTCGAGGTTGACCGAACTCAAGTAGTTCGAGGACGAGAAATGGGCGAAGCTCACGACGAAGGTCTCGTTCTGCCGCTGGAAATTGGCCGAAGCTTCGCGGGGCGTCACGAGGTCGCCGGTCACACCGGCGAGATCGGCCAGATGGCCACGGATGACCTGAAGCCGCACCCAATCGATGAATTCGGTTTCCGTGAATCGTTCTTTGGAGGGGTTGAGGCGGTTTTCGAGGAACGCCTGATAGGCGATCGGCCCCTTCTCGTCGCGGAGGTTTTGCCGGATCCAGGCGGCGATGGAAGCGTCTCCGACCTCGATTCCCAGATCCTTCGCCCGCTGCAGGAGCAGGACGTTGAGATACATCTCCTGATTGAGATCGAAGCCCTGCTGCTTGCCTTGGGCGCCATCGTAACCTTCACCGAGCCGCAGGTAGCCACCGAGCCGGGCGAGCCGGCTGGCGTCCACCAGCATGTCGCGACGGAGCGGTTTTCCGTCGATGGTGCCAAAATTGGCGCCGCCTCCGGCCTCCAGTCGGGACGCCGGATTGAAGTAAGCGACAAAGCTGATGATCACCGCCGCGCTGATCACGATCCACAGCAGCTTCTGATGTTTGCGAATATGGCCCGTCATGGTGAGAAAGCCGGATAAATAGGGGCGGAACCTAGCGGCCCCGGAAAAACCGGGTCAAAGGCAAAAGCGAATCCTTTTGACCCGGCCGGAGCCGGCCCGGCCCGGCCCCACGGCGGGTCCGGGTCACTTCCGGCGGGTGCGAATCAGGGTCGGACGGCTGCGGAAGTCCTCCGCGAGCTCGGTTTCTTCGAGGCTGATCGTCGGACCGTCCGGCGTCGGCAGGGCGAGTTCGCGCAGTTCCGCTGCGAGGGCGTCGGCCGATTCCGGCCGATCATCCGGGTTCTTGGCGAGCAGCCGGCGCAGCAACAAGCCGAGGCGGGCGCCGGCCTGGGCGGGCGGAGGCGGCAGGTCGGCCATTTGATGGGCCTCGCGCAGGGCCTTGACCGAATCCAGCACGAACACCGGCTGCCCGGTCAGGAGGAACCACGCCACGCCGCCGAGGGAGTAGAGGTCCGCCCGGCCGTCCACCTCCGTGCTGCCGGCATCCAGTTCCGGGGCCATGTATTCCGGGGCGGCGGCCCGGAATTCGCCGCGGCTGGCAGCCGGGGCCTGGGCGAGGGAATCGCGGACGACGGCGAGGCCGAAGTCGAGCACCTTGACCACTTCCCGGTGGAGCCCTTCGCGGGTGAGGAACAGGTTCTCCGGCTTTACGTCGCCGTGGACGAGTCCGAACGAATGGGCCTCCGCGAGCGAATCGCAGGCGTCCAACAGCCAGGCCACGACGCGTTCGGGCGGCTGGGGGCCGAAGCGTTCGACGACCTTGTGCAGGGGCAGGCCGCGCAGCAGCTCCATCACGTAGAATATCTGTCCATCGTCGGTCCGGCCGTAATCGAACACCTGCACCGTGTGGGCGGAAGTCAGCCGGGCGGCCAGCTTGGCCTCCTGCTGGAACCGCGCGAGGGTGCGCTCCAACTGCTCCGGCGAGCCCGCGGCCTGCCGCAACAAGTCGGCACCGACCAGCTTGATGGCGGCCGGGCGCGCGAGCGTGCGATGGGAGGCCTGCCAGACTTCGCCCAGCCTGCCCGGGCCGAGCCGGCGTTCGAGTTGGTAGGAGCCGAGTTCCTGCAGTTCGCCGCGGGCGGTCGCGAGCTGCTTCGCCATCGCCTGCAGGCGGCGGCGCTCCCGTTCGCGGTGGATGACGATCGCGACGGAGACGATGGCACAGATCCAGGTGGAGCTGTTGGCCACGATCATCCGCCGGGCCAGCTGCGGCGGCGCGTGCGGGCCGCCGGCCTGTCCGGTGACGATCAGCACCGCGAGCACGAAAGGGGCGACCAGGCTGGAAAAGGTCAGCAGCGCGTAATGCAGCAGGGGTGGGGCCGCCACGAGCAGGGAAAACAACAGCAGCACCACGCCGGTCCACGAGGGGCGGGCGGACACCTGCATGGGGCCGGCCAGCATCCGCGCGCTGAACCACGCCGCCAGCAGCGTGTGCAGCAGCAGCAGGGCGGACGCGGCCGTCAGGGTCGGCACCGGGCGGCGGATGCGGTTCGCGGCGGCGGCCACCGCCAGACACGCGAACACCAGCGCCAGCATCGGCACCAGTGGTGCGTTGCCGGAGAGGCCTGTCTCCGCACGGTCGAGCCAGAGCCGTTGGAGTTCGAGCGCCAGGAGGCTGAGCGCGAGGATGCCGCCGAGGATCACCGCGAATCGGACGACTCCCGTCGCCACATCCTCGGGGCCTCCCACCGGGCTCAGCGCGCTGCCCGTGCCGGAATGCACAACGCTGCCGGCGGCGCCGGCAGGACGGCGGGACGGTTCGGAGGGGGAGCCTTGCATTGGTGGAACGGCGGCAGTGTGCGACAGGAACGGATTAAAGCCAATCCCAGGGCAGCACAATCCGCCGGGGAGTTCAGTTCGGCGGCATCCGGGGAGTGGCCTTCTTCGCCGGATGCTGGTCGGCACGCCCGTGCAGCATCACGGCGGTCCACTCAGCCAGGCGGCGTCCGAGGAGGCGGCAGGCTTCCTGGGTTTCCTCTTCGCGCGGCTCCTTCGCGGCGACGGCGCCGTAGTGGAGTGTCATCTTTTTGCCCGCGTAATCGGTGACGCCAAAGGTCAGGAAACCGAAGTTCATCAGCACCGTGAGGATCGACTGGCAGGCGATCTCCATGCCGCCGCCCCAGCCGCCGGCGCTGCTGAACGCGCAGGCGATCTTCCCGTCCACTTCCATCCACTTCGAGCCCATCGTCTCGTCCCAGAAGCGCTTCATCTTCCACGACAGGATGCCCATGTTGGTCGGGCTGCCGACCGCCAGGCCGTCGCACCAGACCACATCGTCCGCGGTCGCCTCGTCCACCGGGCGGAGGCGCACCTCGGTGTCCGGAATCTGCGCCGCCCCGTCGGCCACGAGCTGGGCCATGCGGGCGACATTGCCGGTCTTGGAATCGAACAGGACGAGGATGCGGTTCATGGCGGCAGCATGGGCGCAAGGACCGGGGCGGATGCACGGAAAAATGCCGGCGACGGGCGGACAATCCCGTTGCCGGCCCGCGGTGGGGCCGTTACCTGTTCCCCATGACCACGCTGGTGGAAGAAGCGCTGAAATCACCCCGGCTGCCCGTGTATCTGGAGCAGTTGCAGCGGGCGCTGACGGAGGAACACCTGCGGCGCGAGCGCTTCTACGACGAGATCACCGAACAGATGAAGGCCGAGTTCATCAACGGCCAGGTTGTCATGCATTCCCCCGCCAAACTCCAGCACACCAATGTCTCCAAATTCCTGCTCAAGCTCCTCGACACTTACGTCGAGCGTCATCAGCTCGGCTGGGTCGGCGGGGAAAAGGTGCTCGTCTGCCTGACGCGCAACGACTACGAGCCGGACGTGGTCTTTTACCCCACGGCCACGGCCGCCGGATTCTCCCGCCGGCAGATGAAGTTTCCTGCGCCGGACTTTGTGGCCGAAGTCCTCTCCGAAGCCACCGAGGCCACGGATCGCACCGTCAAGTTCGAGGACTACGCGGCGCACGGCATCCGCGAATACTGGATCGTGGACCCGGAAACCGAGCGCGTGGAGCAATACGAGCTGGCTGGGGAGCAATACCGGCTCCGGGTGAAGGCCGACTCGGGAGAACTGCGCAGCCTTGCCGTGCCCGGTTTCGTGGTGCCCGTCCGGGCCGTGTTTGACCCGGCGGCCAATCTCGCCGCGCTGCGACAGTTGACGGCCTAGCAGGCCGGGCCTGGCTCCTGCCGGCTGCGGCGCCCCTTCGCTTGCTTCCGCGGGCGAACCTTTTCAGCCTCGCGCCCATGTCCGCCCGTGCCTTCCTGCTTCGCGCCTTCGTGTCTTCGCTGTTGGCGGTCCAGACGTTCGCCGCCGAGGTGCTGCTCGCTGATTTCGAGGGCTCCGATTACGCCGGCTGGACTGCCACCGGCACGGCCTTCGGCACTGCGCCCGCCCGCGGCACGTTGCCTGACCAGCAGAACGTCGGCGGTTTCCGCGGTGCCGGCCTGGTGAATTCCTACCGCGGAGGCGACGGCGCCACCGGCACCCTCACCTCGCCCGAGTTCACGGTGTCGCAGCGTTACCTGAACTTCCTCCTCGGTGGCGGCGCGCACGAGGGCGCGACGTGCGTCAATGTCCTCGTCGGCGGCCAGGTCGTCCGCAGTGCGCCGGGTCGCGACGACGAATTCCTGAACACGGCCACGCTCGACCTCGGTGAGTTCTCCGGAAAACCGGCGCGAATCCAGATTGTGGACAGCGCCACGGGCGGCTGGGGACACATCAGCTGCGATCACTTCGTCCTCAGCGACACCGCCGCCACGCCGCCGCTGGTCACGCGCGTCGTGGACACCAGCCGGCTCTACGACGAGACTTTCCGGCCCCAGTTCCACTTCACCGCGCAAAAGGGCTGGCACAACGATCCCAACGGCCTCGTCTTCTTCGCCGGCGAATACCACCTCTTCTTCCAGCACAATCCCTACGGCCGCGAATGGGGCCACATGACCTGGGGGCACGCGGTGAGTCCGGACCTCGTTCACTGGCAGCAGCTCGACCACGCTCTCTGGCCCGACCGCATGGGCACGATGTTCAGCGGCTCGGCCGTGATCGACCGGGACAACACCGCCGGCTTCCAGACCGGCAAGGAGCCCGCCCTGGTCGCGATCTACACCGCGGCCGGCGGCACCAGCGACGAATCCAAGGGACAGCCCTTCACCCAGTGCCTGGCCTATTCCAACGACCGCGGCCGCACCTGGACCAAGTATGCCGGCAACCCCGTCGTGCCTAACGTCGGCGACGGCGACCGCGATCCCAAGGTCTTCTGGCACGCCCCCACCAAACGCTGGGTCATGCCCCTTTACGTCGGCGAAAAGGACCCGGTGAAGAAGGATGCCAAGGGCAATCCGACCGTGCGCCATGTCTGCCACTTCTACACCTCGCCCGACCTCAAGGTCTGGAGCTTCGCCAGCAAGTTCGCCGAGGAACTCTACGAGTGCCCCGGCTTCGTCGAGTTGCCCGTGGATGGCCGCAAGCGGGACACCCGCTGGCTGCTGTGGGGCGCCAGCGGCGACTATTGGCTGGGCCGCTTCGATGGCCGCGCCTTCACCGCCGAGTCGCCCAAGCTCAAGGGCAACTACGGTCCGAATGCCTACGCGGCGCAGGCGTGGGACGACCTGCCTGACGGCCGGGTCATCTACCTCGACTGGATGAACGGCGGCAAATATCCGGGCATGCCCTTCAACCAGCAGATGGGTTTCCCCGTCGAGCTCAGCCTCCAGACCACGCCGGACGGCATCCGCCTGGTGAAGTGGCCGGCGCAGGAGCTCGGCAACCTGGTGACCGGGGTGACGCAGGACGTCCTGTCCTCGCCGCTTCCGGCCGGGCGGATCGAACTTTCGGGAGCAGCGAAGGAACTGCTCGACCTGGAGCTGGAATTCATCCCCGCCACCGCCCAGACCGTGACCCTGGAACTGCGCGGCCAGAAACTCGTCTGGAGCGCCCAGACCGGCGAACTCACTGCCTTCGGGCGCACGATGCCGCTGAAGCCCGCGGCGAAAACGGCCGGCCGCCGCTTGGATCTTTCCCTGCCGCGGGGGACGGACTCCAAGCCGTGGGATGGCAGCGTGCGCCTGCGCGTGCTGCTGGATCGCACCTCGCTCGAACTCTTCGGCGACGGCGGGCTGGCGGCGGCGTCCTTCTGCTTCGTCCCGCCCGTGGGCCAGAGCGCCTCGCTGACCGTGGCAGGCGGCAGCCTGGCCAAGGCGCGGCTCACCGTGCGGACGCTGAAGTCGGCGTGGTGAGGGGCGAAGCGACACGATCTCCGAAGCTCTGAATGAGCGAGACAAGTCAACCTAGGGCAACGCCCCGGGGCAGCTGATGATCCAGCAGGGGCTCGCCGACGGGCTGACCTAGGGGATTGAGATCGGAAGGCATGAGGTCGTTTCGGCGTGGTTAGGCCGATGGTGCATTCTCAAACGGATGAGTCGTTGAAACACCGGACTCAGCCAAGAAGCGTTGGATGTCAGAAAGCAGCCCAGCCAAATATGACTGCTCCAATCGAAAGCACCGAAGCTCAATAGGCGACATACAATCGGCGTCGTGCTCGTATCGAGCGATGACGGCAAGAATGCCGCGCCCCTTGTCGGCTAGTCTGATTTCCAGCTCGAAACTCTCGACATGATTCAGAAAAATCGCGCCACCCTCGTAACGGGTGTGCAACTGCTTAAGTTCGCGCGCGAATTCCGCGAGATCGTAGCCGTAACAGAGTGTGCGTGCTCTAAAGTCTAGCGGTCCTGCGCTGTTACGGAATGCAGCGACCGACGCAGAAATGCTAACGGACAACTCATCGGTGCCGATGCGACAAAATGACACCTCAAGGCAAGACGACTGTGCGTAACGCTCAATCGTTGGGAACTTGATGGTGAGAGTGTCAGGCATGTGATGGTCGCGCCGTTGGCCTGCGATGTTGGGCAGTTCTTGGCGTTCACTTCTTCACCCCGCGCAGGTGTTCGTCGAACCAGTCCGCGAACGTCACCACGTCCTTCTCGATGCCCGGCCAGCCGTGGAGCAGGCCGGGCTTGCGGATCAGCTTCACGGGCACCTTCACGCCCACTTCCTCGGCTTTCTTCACAAAGATCTCCGCTTGGTAGATCGGCACCAACGCGTCGGCATCCCCGTGGACGAGCAGCGTGGGCGGCATTGCGGCGGTCACAAAATTGAGCGGCGAAATCTCCTTCCCATACACGGCGCGGCTCTCGGCGGTGTCGCTGCGGGCGCCGAACGCCGGCTTGAAATCCTTGAGCACGCCCACGCCCACGGCGTCGTCGCCCGGATTGCGCCAGTTGAGGTAGTCGGTCGGCGGGAAGAAGGCGGCGACGGCCTGCACGGCGCTGGATTCGCGGTCAACGGGGTCCTTGGCATCCGCTTTGCCCGGGCCGCCCTGTGTGCCCATCGTGAGCGACAGATGGCCGCCCGCGCTGGCGCCGAAAATGCCGAACCGGTCGGGCTTCACCCCGTAGTCGGCCGCGTGGTGGCGAATGAAACGGACCGCGCGGTGGATGTCCTCGGTGATCTCGGGGATGACGAAGCGCGGCTGCGAGCCGTGCACGACGGCGAACACGGTGTAGCCGCGTTCGAGCAGGGGCGTCAGCAGCCCGCCCTTGAGGGAGCCGTCAATCGCCTCGTGGCTGGAGAAGAAGCCGCCGGAGACCATGTAGATCGCCGCGTAGCCGTTGGGCTGGGTGGGCTTGATGACATCGAAGGTCAGCGCGGTGCCGAACTTGCGGTGGTAGATGACCTCGGTGCGGCTGGCGACGGGCGGTGGAGCGGCGAAGGCGGTGAGCGCCGTGGCGGTCAGCGTGAGGGTGAGCAGCAGACGTTTCAGCGGGGACATGGCTCCAGCGTGACCCGGGGCTGAAAGCTGCGAAAGGCCGAAGTGGTCCTGTCAGTCCAAGCGTCGTTGCCGCCGTGCGCTCAGGATCACCACCGCTCCCAGCGCACCCAGAGCCCAGACTGCCGGCTCGGGCACGGGGATGACGGCGAATGAAGCCACGCCCGCCTCCCACGCCAGCGCCGTCGTCTGCATGCCCCCGAGCGGGTTGAACGGGTTGCCGCCCACCCAATGGCTGGAGGACTGGGTGAAAGTCACCTGCGAGCCGGCGCCCAGCACGAACGGCGCGTCCCAATCGGCCAGGGTGGCGCCCGGCCCGAACAGCCCCAGATCCTCCGTGACCAGCAGGATGCGGGTGGTCTGGTTGAAGGTGGAGGGCGGGATCATGCCCCCGATGGGCGTCACTGTGCTGACATTCCGATCGAGCGAGATGCCGTCCACCAGGCGGGGAAGCCCGAAGACAGCGGCGTCATTCAGCAACGTGACCTGGTAGTCCGACAGCTTGGCGGCAGTGAACGTCGGTCCGAAGAGTGGTCCCCCGCTGTTGATCCCCGGCCCGGATGCCGGTGAGTTGTCCTTGAACTGGCTGAAGACAAGGGCCAGCGAATCGGCCGCCGCGCTGGCGGTCGATTCAGCGCCCAAGGCAAAGCCCAGGAGGATGGCGGCGAGGGATCGTGGGGAGTGCATGCGCAGGCGGAGTTGTTGGCGACCGGCAGGATGGCGGAGTGTCGGCGGGTGGCGAGGCGGAATTCGACTTCGCCAGTGCGCCCGTCGTCCGCCGGCTTGACGCTGGCCGCTCCGGGCAGTTCCAGTGACACGCATCCGCACGCTTATGGACCACGTTTCCGATCCCTTCCGCGACGCCCGTCGTCAATCCGGTGTCCTCGAATGCGAGTTCCAGGGCGAATCGGTGCCCATGATCCTCCGCCACGAGGACGTGCGGAAGGCCGCCAAGGACTGGCCGACCTACAGTTCGGACGCCCCGTTCCGCGTGCCGATTCCGTCCGAGGAAAACGTGCGCACCATGCGGCAGCTGCCGGTGGAGACGAACCCGCCGGACCACACCGACTACCGGAAGCTCGTCGAGCCGTTCTTCGCCCGGGCCAAGGACCCGGCCATGATCGCCCAAGTCGAGGCGCTGATGGACGAAATGCTGTCCGCCGCGCTGGCGCGGGATTCGATCGAAATCGTCCGTGAGTTTGCCCTGCCCATCCAGTCGCGCGCGCTGGCGTATCTGCTGAACGTGCCGGAAACCGAGGCGACACTGTGGATCGGCTGGGGCACGCATGTCTTCCGCGACGGCGCTTCGAAAGGCGAATCGCTGGAGGCCTACCTGCACCGCCGGTTCGATGAGGCGGCCGCGAACCCGGGCGCCGATTTTTTCAGCGCGCTGACCCAGGCGACCTTCCGCGGCCGGCCGCTGACGCGGGAGGAAATGATGGGCTTCGGCAACCTCACGTTCGCCGGCGGCCGCGACACGGTGATTCACACGCTCGCGTCCATCCTCGCCTACCTCGGCAAGCGGCCCGAGGCGCTGGAATACCTGCGGCAGGACCCGGCCCGGATCACACACGCGGTGGAGGAATTCTTTCGGGTGATCACGCCGCTCACGCACATCGGGCGCGTGTGTCCGGTCGAGACTGACGTGAAGGGCGTCACGGTGCCGCCCGGCGGCCGGGTTTCGCTGTGCTGGGCCTCGGCCAACCGGGACGAAACGGTGTTCGAGGCGCCGGAGGAAATCCGCCTCGACCGGAAGCCAAATCCCCATGTGGCGTTCGGCTTCGGGGCGCATCTGTGCCTGGGGGCCGCCCATGCCCGGCTGCTCGCGCGGACGCTGCTCCAGAAATGCGCCGAACGGCTCGCGGGCGTGACCGTGCTGTCCGCGCAGGAGCGGGTCGAACGTGAGCCCGCCTACACGCACGTGATGGGCTACGAATCGCTGGTGGTGAAGTTCGCGGCCCGGTGAGCGTTTTCGCGGATTTAGCCCCTTCCGTCGGTGGTCCGGTCCCGCTACTGATTGCCCGTGGCCTGGCGCATTGAGAGCAGCGTGGTGCGGGGCGAACTCGACAACCGGGTTCGCGGCCAGGTGCGTGGCCGGCTGTGGTTCCACGGCGCGGCCGAACCGTTTGCTGTCGAGCTGACGGGCAACGCCGCGCCGGATTTCGCCGGCTGCCTGCTGGAGTTCGAGAACCTCGATTCGACCCATCCGCTGCCGCGCGACGTGAAGCTCACGCCCCCGCTCACCGGCGTGGCGGGCGAACTCACCGCGTCCCGCCGCGTTCGCCTGGCCGAATACGACGAGCGGGGGCGGCCCAAACCCACGGACCGCTGGGGCAACGCGGTTTACCTCGAGTGGTTCTCGCCGGCGCTGGGCCGGGTGGTCATCGAGTCCGCGGACTTCCGCGTGCGCGTGTCCGCGCCCGAGTGGTCGCTCACGCCCGAGGAGGACGCCGCCCGCCGCGAGGCCGCGGAACAGGCCTTCCTCGGTTTCCTCGGCCAGTTGAACGACGCGCTTTCCCGGGCGGAATCCAAGACGCCGCCGGCGGACAAGGCCGACTGGGATGAATTCGACTACGAGAACTTGCTCCGCGAGAGCGACGCCCGGGCCGACAAGTATTCCGAACTGCTCGACCGCTACATGGACCATCCCGACCGTGACGAGATCGTGGACCGGCTGATGGGCTGGACCGGGGACGACGACGAGTCCGAAGCCGGTGGGGCGGACGGGGACGGAGAGGCCGCCGACGGGCCGCCGACCATCGAGGAACTCAACGTCGCTGCGAACGAGGCATTGGAGGATCCGCCCCAGCCCGATCCGGCCACGGAAGGTGTGGACTGGGTCCGCGAGCCCGACGGCAACCTCACGCATCCGCTGTCGTTGCGCGCCTTCAACAGCTCCATGGAACTGTGGCGGGCCACCAAGGCGGCCGGACTGGAACGGTCGGGCGACGAGGATGTCGGCGAACTGATCGCCGAGTTCCAGGTCACCAGCGCAAAACTTTCAGGTGCCCTCGATTCGCTGGCCTACGGCCGGAACCTAGAACGCGGGGCCTTCATCGTCGCGTATCTCAAGCGGGCCCTCAGCCATCTGCACCGGGCGCAGGGCGCACTCGAGCGGGTCGCCCCCAAGGGCACGTTGCCGGTGGCGACCGTGGACCGCGCCCGCACGGAACTCTTCGCCATCCGCGAAGAAATCCTGCGGCTTATGCAGGAATTCCGCGGCCAATCGGAGTGAGGTGAACTGCCGCGAAGGTGCAGTGCTGACATCCGGTAGTCGCGACGGACCACAGCCCGGATTTCGGTTTGCTGGAATCCAGCGGGCAATTGATCTCACTCCTCATGTGCCGGCACCAGGCGCAGGAAACGTGCGTCGGTGCCGGTCGGCACGGTGATGGTTTGAGTGCGGTTCGTCGGCGATGGACGCCAGTCCCGGAGCGGCTGCCACTGGCCAATCTCCGGTGCACTCTCAAGGCGAAGATCCTGAAACAGGGGTTCCGCAGCCAGTTCCCAGAGTTCGGTGCCATCGGCATTCGCCTGGCGGGATTGCAGTTTCAGTCCGGGAGTGACATGGACGGTCACGGGTTCGGACCAGCCTTCCTGGCCAAAGGAATCGGTGACTTTTGCCCGCAACGTCAGGGGGCCGACCGGAAGCAGTGTCGGCAGCTTGTTGGTGGCCCCGAGGTCGGCTCCATCAAGGTAAAGCTGCCGTTGAATGATGGTCAGGCGGGAATCCGGAAGTTCGCCTGTCTTGACCGTTATCTGTTCGCCGGGTGCAAACGATTGTCCGGTGCGCGGCGAAAGGATGGTGACCTTCGGCAGCTCTGCGTGTTCGTCATCGTGCAGGATCACCCTGGCCACGCTGGTGTTCACGGGCGGGTTTCCGAGGGCTGTAATGAGAGAATAGCGTCCGGGGGCTTCACTCACGACAAGGGTTAACCCTTTGTTCCCTTCGAACTGGTCATTGTTTCTTGGTGCAACGGGTATCAGCAAATCGGTCTGCCCGGCCGGTATGGTTACGGTCAGCTCTCCGATATCAGACTTCTCGGGAAAGCCAATGCAGTCTCTTTGTGGGTCCACCCGGGACAGGAACATTATCGGATTCCGGGGAAAAGGAATCGTGAATCCGTCATCCCACCCTTGCCAAAGCCTTACCGCCAGCGGTTCGCCCAAATTGCCGCCGAAACGGGCGAGTCGAAACATCCCGGAGTCGCCAGTGCCTTCGTATGCGTCTGGATCAAGTGCCTCAATATACACGGCCGGCGGGGCGTCGGGCGCCTGGATCCAAAGAACTGGCAGTGGCAGATTCAAAAACTGTCCCCAGACTTTGATCTGGACCATGGCTGAGAGCGTTCCCGGGGGGGCGGGCAGAACATCCGCTTCGCCGGGAACCTTGGTGAAGCTGACGCGGGACACCGGCCACGAGTGGATCCGGACGCTGGCCTCCTCTACTCCTTCACCCGATCCCGAGTCTTCCAGTTTTACCCGCGGCAATTCCGGAAGGGAAACCAGCAGGCCGGAATTGACCCAAGATGCGCGAAACCGCGAGGCGAGCGAATCCCATCCATGGGCTGCCAGCGTGAACTTGAAACTGCCGACGATAACAGAACCGGCGTTGTCCTTGAGGACTGCGGAGATGTCCACTTCCGACCCCAGCGGAAACTCCGGCGCGCCGGCAAACCAAGGTATCCTGAGTTCGGCAGGTGTTCCCGCGAGGGTCCGCGGGAACCTGAATTCACCCACGCGTTTCTGGGAGCCGCGCGCGCGATCCGTCGCGGTGATTTCAACGGATTCAGGCCAGCCGTCGTCATCCACGGCGCGAACCGTCAGGATGTTGGTGGATCCCCACTGAATCGTTCCACCGGCCCATGACTGGAACCGTGGCGGCTCGCTCCATTGGGTCGGAATGTCGATCTCCAGCGGAGTCGAGCTGGGGCCGATCCAGTCCACCCAAATCGAAGATGTAGCGAACAGTTCGACTTGCCTGAACACCGATGGAAGGGGTGACAGGCTGGGCGTAAACTCGACGACAACCAGCGAATTGGTTGCCCCCAGGGTAAAGTTGCCGGTCGAAAAAGTATGATCTACGCCATTGAGCTTGGTTCGCACCCCGCCGAACGAAAGGCCGCCCACGCTGGAACGGAACCGCAGCGGAATCGCCACTGCCGGACCGCTCCGTCGGTGAAGTTCAAAGCGGGCGGATTGCCCGGGCTGTCCGGCCAGAACCGGGGCCTGGAGTCGCGGTTGAATGGGCACCCATTCCAACTGGGGCCACGCCTCCGCCGCCGGGGAGAACGGCAACTGGTCGCCGGGCACACGGGCGGGCTGCCAATCGCTGCCCGCAACTGGCCGACCGAGCTGCCCGGCAGCGTTCGAGCCCCAGGTGTAGAGCTCGCCTCGTTCATCCAGCGCCAGGCCGTGGTGCCGTCCGGCACCGACAGTTGCCACGCGATTCGTCTGCGGGCCGACGGCAAACAGGCGCCGCGGCAGGTTGGTGTAACTGAGCGCCCAGGCATTCTGGTCGGGATAACCGAGCGTTCCGAACAGGTTGTCCCCGAGTCCGTAAACCCGGCCGCCGTCTGACAGCAGCAGGATGAAGTCGTCGCCGGCGGCGATCTGCTGCCATGCGTTCACCTCCCTGGGCCGGTGCAGGCGGGCGGGGAGGTGGGATGCCGTTTTGACCACTCGGTTGGTGGTCGGCGAGGCCAGCGCCCCCCACCAATACCACTCGCCATCCGAGGCCCGGCCAAAGCTGGTGTCGGTGCCGCAGGCGACCTGTTGCCAATGGAGGTGCGGAGCCGGCGGCGGCACCAGCATGAGGCCTTCATGAAAGCCGACCGTCCGCTGGGTGCTCACCTGCCCCATCGTGTTCTCGCCGGTCGCGAACAGTTGCCCGGAACCCGTGAGCAGCAGCGAATGGTTGGCCCCGGAGGCGATTTGTTTCCAACCGCCCACCACCCGCGGATCGGTAACCCGACCGGGAATGTAATCCGAAAACGCCGTGGATCCGGGGGCGGGGGCTTTGCCGATGAATCGGATCAACCAGAGCTCTCCGGCTTCATCGAGGAGGAAATCCCGAGTTCCCTGCGTCGGCGCCACCTCCCGGAAACGGACCGTGACGTTTGTGATCAAGGTCGGCTGGGCGGCAAAATGAACTCCCGCCTGACCCCAGCTCCACAGTCGTCCGGTCTGGTCCACCGCCAGCATCCGGACGCCGCCAGCCGCGGTTATCCACCGGGTGACGCCGGGTGCGACCACGGCGCGAGGCGCGGCAATGGCCAGGCTACCCCAGGTCCAAAATCTCCCGGCCGAATCCAGCACGCCGGTTGATTCGGCAGTCGGTTGGGTAACGAGGCGGGGCTCGGCGGCAAATCCCGTTGCGGCCAAGAGGCACGCGACGCCGACCGCGGTCCGGACAAAGTGGTTCAACCGGCGGGTAAGCTGGCCGAAGAGATTCTCCCGTGCATGCAACGGTCGCAGGTCGGCGAGAGCAGCGAGGAATCCCGCGGAACGTTGTCTGGGAGTCATACTTTGCACGTAGCAGTTCCCATGCCCGCTTGGCGACCCCTAAACCAGATCACGGCGCCGGCACCAAGCGCAGGAAACGTGCGTCGGTGCCGGTCGGCACGGTGATGGTTTGAGTGCGGTTCGTCGGCGTCGGGTGCCAGTCCAGCAGCGGTTCCCAGGAGTCGAAGTCAGTGGCGCTCTCGAGTCGCAGCGGCTGAAACTCGGGGCTGGCCTCCAATTGCCACTGCTCGTTGCCGTCGGCGCTGAACTGTCGGCCGCGCAGCTTCAATTCCGGCACCACCCGCACCACGACGGGATCGGATCGGCCGATGAGTCCGAACGAATCCGTCACCTGCGCCTGCACCGTCAGCGTGCCGACTGGCAAGGGCGCCGGAATCACACTGGTGCGGCCGATGGGAACTCCTTCGATCAACAGATCCCGGCGTTGCTGGGTGCTGCCCGGATCCACGGCAGCGGTGATCGACGCGGCGAGCGGCTGCTTGGCCGGATGGGCGTCGGCAGTGGGAATCGTGAGACTGACCTTCGGCGGGGCCGGGGCGTTGCTGTCGCGAATCACCACGATGGCGGAATCCAGACCGGGCACGACGCGATGCGCGACGCCGGAGCGAAGCATCAATTCAACGGCTTCGTTGCCTTCGACGATGGCATCCGGCACCGGAGTCACAGGGAGGCGAAGCTCGGCGATGCCGGATGGAAAATTCGCGCGGGAACTTGCTCCCAGGAAGTTTTGGTAATCCCGTCCGGAAAGCGCGGTGGCGTCCGCTTCGCGGCGGGGCGGCGGGACGTTGGTGCCGGCGACCGGGCGGCTCAACAGCGTGGCTGTCAGGGGCAAGCCCAAATCTCCGCCCCAACGGGTCAGCAGGAATTCGCCTGAGACTGGACCGGCTTCGTCGGCGTCGGGCTTGGAAGCCTCAATCGTGACAATGGGCCGCGCCCCGCGGCCGGTCACCGCCAGTGTCGGCAGCGTGACCACGGACTTGGTGGCTCCGGCCAGCTGGAAGATCACCTGGCCCCGGTCGGCGGTGGCATCGGTCATGTTCCAGTGGAACTCGCGGACGAAACCGGGTTGCTCGACGCGGCCGACTTCGAAGCCGCCGGAATCCTGGAGCACCAGTGTGGTGGACAACACCGCCGGGCCCCCGAGACGGTCCTCCAGTTGCAGGGCGAAACCGTAGGGCACGACCACCACCGGCGGGTGCGGCCCCCAGTCCGCCGCGAAGCGCGGCGCGGCGAGCACGGGAAAGGCGGCGGAGACATTGGTCACCACGGAGCCTGCCTGATCCCGCACGACGGTGGTGAGGCGCCAGGCATCACTGGCAACCGGAGCCACCCACTCGGCATGGAAGCGGTTGGTCGTGCCGACAAATCCGCGCGGGAAAGTCCACGAGCCCACCTTTCCCGGCCGGCCCAGTTCCGGGCAGTCGGCGAACAGTTCGACCCCGGCGACCCAGCCGTCGGGGTCGCTGACCGCCAGCTCGATCCGGTTCGCCTCACCGGCCCGCCAGACGCCGTTGGTCACCCGCCGGAGATCCACCGAAGGCGGCACGCTCCATGCCTTCGGAAGTTCCAGCCGCAGCTGGACGTCGCGGGAAGATCGCCATTCCACCCACGGTGGTCCGCCGGCCCGCAGGAACACGGTGGCAGCGGCCGCCGCCGCGGTGTTCAACACGGGCTCGCCGGTCAAGGTCAGCTCGGAAGTGCCCGCCGCGAACGAGGCCGGTGCGTTCAGTGTGTCGAGGGGCAGGCCGTTGACGGACCACCGGGCGATCACCGGCGGCACCCCGGGCAGGCTGTGCGGACTGGTGAGGGCAAAGCCCACGGGGATGCGCAGGGAAACGTCGCCGGTCCGGCGCAGGCCGAACTGCACGGCCTGTCCCGGTTGTCCGGCGAGCAGGGGTGATTCCAGGGTGGCGGCGTCGGTGAACCATTCCAGCGTGGGCAGCGGTTTGGCGTTCGGCGAGAACGGGGCGGCCTCGCCGCGGACCGTTTCCGGTTGGGCCGTGCTGCCGTTGACGGCGCGGCCCAGCTGGCCCTGCAGGTTGGAGCCCCAGGTGTAAACGAGTCCGTCCGCGCCCAACGCGAAGGCATGATCCGGTCCCGCGGCGAGCGCGACGGTCTTCTGGGCCAGCGGTCGCACCGGGAAGATGCGGATCGGGAACTGGTCGTAACTCACGTTCCACTCGCTGCCGCCCGGATAGGTCAGCTGACCGTAGGCGTTGTTCCCGAGACCAAACGGCCGGCCGTCGTCGCTGAGCAGCAGGATGAACGTGTTCCCGGCCACCGCCTGCTGCCAGGCCTGCACGCCCGGCGGGCGCTTCAGCCGGGTCGGTTCGCGCCGCTCATCGATCCGGATCTCGTTGTTGGTGGTCCAGGTCACCCAGCCGCCCCACGCATACCATTCGCCGTTGCTGAGACGACCGAGCGAAAGCACCGGCCCGGCGGCGATGTCCGTCCAGCGAAGGCGTGGCTCCGGCGGCGAGATTTCGCGGAGCGGTCCGGTCGCGCCGAGCGCGCTGCCGCCGAGGGTGAACAGCCGGCCGGAATCGGATAGCAGCAGCGCGTGCTCCAGTCCGCCGGCGATTTTCCTCCAGCGCGTGATGCCCGCCGGCGCGGGCAGGGGGCGGGGTTCGTAGGCGGCGAAGGGGTCCCGTGAATTGATGAGGCCGAAGGTCAGCCGCCAAGCCTGGCCGGCGGTATCGATGCCGAGATCCGCTCCCCGGGCCGGCATCACGGCGACCCCTTCCCATCGGTTGGTTTTGGCCATCACCAGCCGTGGCGAAGGATGGAATCCGCTCGGGGCCTGTCCCCACACCCACAGGCGACGCTCCTGATCCACGGCCAGCGTCCGGGTGCCGGGCGCCAATGTGTGCCAGCGGAGGGCTCGCAACGGCTCGATCCTGACCGGCCTCGCCCGGGCTTCCCCGGTGCCGTCACCGAGATTGCCGGTGAGGTTGTCTCCCCAAGCCCACGCGGAGCCGAAGTCATCCAGCACCACGGTGGCGTCGGCCGAGGGTGATGAAAACAGCTCCGTGCCTCCGGCTGAGCGTGCCATGGCCAGACCGAGGAACACCACCAGCAGCCCGCGCAGCCGGGCAACGCGCATGATCAGGAGGCGGGGGCAATTCATGGCTTGGGGCGACGCCGCAAACTTCTCATTCTTGGCGCAGGACGCAACCCGCGGTTGAACCTGCGCAAGTCCGGGCGAGCGGACCGCGGGCGGGAGGCAGACGTTGCCACCGAGGCCCGGCCATGAATGCACGCATCGCCATCCGGAAACTGAGTTGGGGGTTGGGGTTGGCCGGTGGCGTCGTGGCGCTCGCCGGCGAAACGGCGGCCGGGCCTTCCCTGCGCGACACCATGCGGTTCAAGCTGCACTACGCCCAGGGGGTTCTCGAAGGCATCGCCACCGAAAACTTCCCGCTGGTGGCCACCAATTCCACCCGGCTGGCCCAGCTTGCCCGCAGCACGGAGTGGAAGACCCGCACGACCCCGGAATACGAGCGGTTCACCACGGATTTCCTCCGTCACACCGAGTCCCTGCGCAAGGCGGCCCAAAATCGGAACGCCGATGCCGCCTCGGTCGCCTACTTTCAGCTCACCGTCAGTTGCGTGAACTGCCACCGCCACCTGCGCGGCGTGGAGACCGGGCGATCTGATTTGCCTGCTCCCGGCCCCGGTGCCGTGGTGGCCGTGCGCTAATCCGTTTCACCGTGTTTCCGGAGGTTCCATGACCCATCGCGCTTCGTTCCGTCAGATCCTGGATGAGATTCCCACACCCGCCGGCCTGTGCGAGGTCGTCGCCACCGTCGAGGGCGCCTACGAGGACGCCCGCGGCCGCATGCACCTCGAACTGGATGCCTTTCTGCGGCCCGTGGACCTGACCCATCCCGAGCGCCACCTCAGTGCCGACTGGCTGCCCCACGCGGAGGCAGTGGATGAACGGGTGCCCGAGGAAGAGGCCGTGTCCGCCGCCCGCGAGCTGTTCCAATCCTGGAGCCGCCGGGTGCGGCAGGCGCTGGAACAGCGGCGCGGACAGTGGGTGCCGGCGTAGCGAACCGGAACCGGGGTGAAGTCACCCTCGGGTTGGCGTCATCGGTGGGATGGGGCGCATCTGGACACTGCCCCCGCAAGTAGGCCGGACCGCTGGCCCGGCAGGTAGTTCGGGCTGCCAGCCCGGCCTGCTCGCCTCTCCAGCCCGCTCCGTCCACCCGGGGGCAGTGTCCGGATGCGCCCGGTGGGAAGATTCCGCGGATTCCGCATTGCCGGCCGGCGGTCGAAGGCGTTTTCTGTCGGCGAAGATTTCCCCATGAGCACCCCTGCGATTCCGCCCGGATACCACTCGCTGCAGTCCTATTTCACCGTCCGTGACACCGCCAGGGCGATCACCTTTTACCGCGACCTGTTCGGCGCGGAGGAAATCGTCCGGATGCTGATGCCGGACGGAAAGACCGTGATGCACGCCGAGGTGAAGATCGGCGACTCAGTGCTGATGCTCAGCGAGGAGAATCTGGAATGGGGCACGAAGTCGCCGCTGGCGCTCGGAGGCACGGCCGTCTCGATGATGCACTACGTGCCCGATGTGGATGCCGTCTATGCCCGGGCGATGACGCTGGGCTGCGTTTCCATGATGCCGCCGGCGGACATGTTCTGGGGCGACCGCTTCAGCAAGTTCACCGATCCCTTCGGCCACCAGTGGGGCGTGGCCACGCACATCAAGGATCCGTCACCCGAGGAGATGGAAGCCGGCCGCAAGGCAATGTTCGAGGGTGGTTCCGGCGATGTCTGAGACGCCGGGCCGTGGGGTGTAGCCATTCGACCCTGCCCCGACAGCCCTCGGGTTGCGGGGCAACCCGCCCACAAGTTTACGAGTCGGTCCTGAATCACTCCGCGGCGATGTTCAGGTAGCCGATCAGCATTTCGTCGTCCGTCTGTTCGCCAAAGGTCACCGTGGATAGCGGCGAGGGATTCCACGGGTTCCACTCCGAGTTGTCGAAGCCGCCGGTGACCCGGATGCGGGTGCCGGCCGGGAGCCGTTTCGGGGCGGTCAGCCGGTAGAGAGCCTGCCAGGCGAAATCGTATCCCGGCACGTTGAGCAGGGTTTCTGCCGTGCCGTCCGGATACAGCGCCTCGAACCGCATCCGCGCGCCGCGGTAGTGCATGTGCGGGCTCAGTTCGTAGAGCAGCGAGTCGCGGGCGATGGCGGTCTCGGCGACGACCTGATGGTCGCGCACGCCCGGCGGGATGCGGAAGCCGGTGTCGTAGGCGGCCGTGGTGACGAGTTCCCGCGGCGGCGGCGCGGCGGCCCGATAGAAGCCCAGCTGCGTCGTGTCCGTCGCCGGCTTGCCGCTGGGCGTGTAATGCATCTGAAAGACGATGAACGAGCCCTTGCGCAGGAGCTTGCCGGTGCCCTCGGGAAACGCGACCTGCTCCATCCCGGGAACATAGCCGGCAAAGAATCCGCCCAAGCCGCCCTGCACCTGGAGGAACTCCGAGATGTTCCGGGCGACGAACACAAGGCAATGGTGCACGACTTCCCGGTTGCCGGGCTTCACCGCGGCCGCGCGCAGCCAGACATCTTCCGGGAAGGGGTTCGCCACGAGCAGATAGCGGTAGGGAATCTCGCCGGTGGCGGGCAAACTCTGGGTCGGGATCGAGACCACGCGGTCGGGTGTGCCCAGCGGCCATTCGACGGGCGGCGGCGGCGGCGTTTCGGCCAGGGGATCACCGGCCTCGCCCTTCGGCGCACCGGCATCGAGCCAGGCAACGAGCTGCGCGGCCTGCGCGGGCGTGAGTGAGAAATCGTTCGCAAACGTGCCGTGGCCGGGGTCGGCGTGCCACGGCGGCATGCTGCCCTCGAGCACATTCCGGCGAATGCTTCCGGCCCGTTCCGCCACGACCGCGTGGCTGGTCATGGCGAACGAGCCGATGTCGCCCGGGCGATGGCAATTCACGCACTTCGCCTGCAGCAGCGGTGCGATCTCCGTCCGGAAATCGGGCACTGTCCGGGGCGCGAGGCCAAGGCTGGTGTGGTGGTTCCGGACCCGCGGCACCGAAACCGCCTTCCCGGACAGGAACTCCTCCAGCGCCTCCGCAAGATGCGCCTGCGACGGGCCGCCCGGTTCGGTGCACCGCGTTTCCAGCGCTCCGCCGTAGAACGCCTCCGCGAAGGTGCGATCGAGCGCGACGACCTCGTTCACGGTCCCGGCACCGAAGGTCCGGGCCAACAGTTGCGCGGCATCGTGCAGCACCGGCGCGGTCACGCCGGCCGCAGGCGCCGCGGCGGCGATGGCCGCCCGGGTGTCGGTCGGATTGACCAGCCAGAAGCGCACTTCGTTGGTGCCGTAGCGCTGCTCCAGCGGCCGCACGGCCTGCCACGTCTCGGCCAGGTGGGCGTTGTCGGTGAAGACGAGCACCACGGCCCGGGCATCGCCCTCGCGCAGAAACTCCCGGCGGCGTCCGGCCTGGTCCACGAGGGCGAAATTGTCGGTGGGCGGCGGCAGCAGGGGCGGACGCGACTCCAGCCGGTAAAAGCGCCGGCCCAGCTTGCTGACGTCGGGATCGAACCAGAGGCGTTCGTGTGTTCCGGGAGCGAGCCGCATGAGGCCTTCCCACACGGCTCCGGCGGCCAGCGAATCACTGCCGAGCAGTTCAAAGCCCTCCGTCTCCGAAGCGGCGCTCAGGGTCAGCCGCGGAGCGCCGCACACGGGATCGACGGTGGGGCGCAGCGCGGGGGCGGCCGTCAGCCCGAGCCCGGCCACGGCTCCGAGCAACAGCGTGAACGGCACGGACGGGCGCATGGCTCAGCGGCGTTCGCCCTCGAAGCTGACCACGACCTCGCCGGGCTTGGCGTAGCCGAGTTCGCGGATCTTGCGCTCGATCGTGCGCGGATCGGACTGCACCGCCTTGAGTTCGGTCTGGAGCCGGCGGACCTCGGTCTCGAGCCGGGCCACCTCCTCGCGCTTCTGGTTGACCTCCTCGCGCATCTGCTGGTTCTGGCGGATGAGCGGCAGGTAATTGATGCCGATGCCCACGACCACCGCGAGCACGATGAGCACCACCAGCAGGCGGTTCAGCCAGCCGTAAAGGCCCAGCGGACGGTCGTCGGGATGATCGCTCATTTGATGAAGTGTTTGGCGGACTGGAGTTTCTTGTCGGCGCCGAAGGTCAGCCGCAGGTAGCGGTCCGGCGTCTGGTAAAAGTCGGTGGCCACCCGCGGGTAAAAGCCGGCGTAGGGACCGAAACCGCGGACGGTCGGCGGCCCGATCTCGTTGACCCGGCCGCGGGACAGCAGCCATTCGCTCACGCTGGAACCGTCGGTCAGCGCGGCCGTCTTGTCCGGCGGACCGAACTCCCGCACCGCGTCGTCAAAGGAGTAAGTGCCCACGCGGCCGGTCCAATCCGGGCGGGCCGCACAGCCGGCCAGCAACAGCCAGAGTCCCAGCAGACCCGGCCAGGCCCAACAGGGCCGGCGGCGGATGCGCGAGGAACTGGTCATGCGCGAGCCTAGGCAGGAAGCCCGCCCCGGTGCAATGGCGCGTGAGGCGGAAGGGGCTTGGGTGGAAGGGGCGCATCTGGACACAGTCCCCGGCAGAGTTCCCCCTCGCCCCGCAGCGAAGCGCGGGGAGAGGGTTGGGGAGAGGGGCTGCCCGCCAAGTCCCCTGCGTCATCGCCGCCCC